>Ga0210406_10000180_pt1 | contig 98439 bp, 71 predicted proteins | sample IncBWC30MmetaG_FD_155454 | JGI IMG/M metagenome (GOLD analysis project Ga0210406, IMG submission 155454) | Forest soil microbial communities from Barre Woods Harvard Forest LTER site, Petersham, Massachusetts, United States - Inc-BW-C-30-M | ecosystem: Environmental > Terrestrial > Soil >... | reverse complement strand
GAGTAGAACTCAGCGATCTGGAGTAAAGGCGGCGAGGCCGGATATCCGGGCAACCTGTCAGCGGTGGTTCGGTACACGCTGGTGAAGGGCGAGCTGCGGATTGAATATTCTGCCACCACCGACAAAGACACCGTGGTCAATCTCACGAATCATTCTTATTTCAATCTCTCGGGACGGGGCGAAATCCTGGACCATCCGCTCGCCCTGCACGCGTCTCGCTTCACCCCAGTGGACGCCGGCCTCATTCCGACCGTTGAATTGAAACCGGTCGAATCCACGCCTTTCGATTTCCGCAAGGCCACTCCCATCCGAGCCCGCATTAACGCGGACGGGGAACAACTTCATCGGGCTCATGGCTACGACCACAACTGGGTCTTGGATCGTGGCGGAGGAAAAATGACAGAAGCCGCGGAACTCTACGATGCGGGCAGTGGCCGGGTTCTGAAAGTTCCGACCGACGAGCGGGGAATCCAGCTCTACAGCGGCAACTTTCGGAATGGTTCGATCAAGGGCAAGGGCGGCAAACCGGATGGGTTGCATTCGGCTTTGTGCCTGGAGACGCAGCATTTTCCAGACTCACCGAATCATCCCGATTTCCCAACTAGCGGGTTGAAACCCGGCAAGCGCTATCCCACACCCGCCGTCTACGGCTTCTCCACCCGCTGAGAAATGTGGAATCGCATTTTTACCGCGACTCTCGGGCGCATCAACGGCTTGCCCGGGCGCAAACGCATCCCCATGCGCCGTCCCGGTCGCGGCCAAAGGCGGAATCATCTTTTCTCCTCCCTTGTCGTCGTTGGCTTGATAAGTCAATTCTGCTGGCCCCAGCAACCATCGCCGAAGGTTAGCATTCAGGTGCAGTACGACCAGTCAGAGGGCCAACTCCCGCCTGTCTGGAACTACTTCGGCTACGACGAGCCCAATTACACCTACGCCCCGAATGGCAAGAAGTTGCTCGCTGAATTGGCGGCAGCGAATGGGATGCCGGCATACATACGCACTCACAATCTGCTGACTAGCGGCGACGGATCTGGTTCCCTGAAGTGGGGATCGACGAACGTGTACTCGGAAGATGCATCCGGCCATCCAATTTATGCTTGGTCGATTCTCGATCGCATTTTCGACACCTTTCGCGCCACCGGCGTCAAGCCCCTCGTCGAGATTGGGTTCATGCCGAAGACGCTCTCCGTTCACCCGGAGCCCTATCGTCACCAGTTTCCGCGGGGTAAAGTCAGCGACATTTACACGGGATGGGCCCATCCTCCGACGGACTATCAGAAGTGGTCGGAGCTCGTTTTCCAATTCGTTCACCATCTTCGCGCGCGCTACGGCGATGCCGAAGTGAGGACTTGGTTGTGGGAAGTATGGAATGAACCCGACATTGGATATTGGCAAGGAACGCCAGAACAATATTTCAAGCTTTATGACTTTTCCGTCGAAGGCGTCCTGCGAGCTCTTCCCCAGGCGCGGATCGGAGGACCGGACAGCACCGGCCCGGGCAACGACAAAGCAGCAGAATTTCTCCGCGCCTTCCTCCAGCATTGCGCTCAAGAGAAGAATTATGCCAACGGTAAAGTTGGATCGCATCTGGATTTCATTAGCTTTCATCCCAAGGGATCTCCCACCTGGCAACAGGACCACGTGCAGATGGGGATCAGCCGGCAGCTGGCCGCCATCCAGCGGGGATTCAGGATCGTGGCAGCATTTCCGCAGTGGCGGCAGACACCGATCATTCTGGGGGAGTCAGATCCGGAGGGTTGTGCTGCTTGTTCCGCGGAGAAGAATCCACAGAACCGATACCGCAATGGGGCGCTATACGGCGCCTACACCGTAGAAGTTCTGAATAACATCCTCGCTTTGGCGAGTGCAGAACGCGTCAATCTTTTGGGAGTCGTGACCTGGGCATTCGAATTTGAGGGCCAGCCTTATTTCGCCGGATTTCGGGAACTGGCGACGAACGGCGTGGACAAACCCGTCCTGAACGCGTTCCGGATGCTAGGGCTGCTGAGCAACGAGCGAGTAAAGGTGACGAGTTCAGGATCGCTCGGAGCTGAGGAGATCGTGAGCCAGGGAGTGCGGGAACGGCCTGACATCAACGCGATTGCCACCCGCAGCGATCGCGGTATCGACATTGTGGTCTGGAACTATCATGACGATGATGTTCCCTTCCCTTCTGCGCCGGTTGATCTGGTCATCACGGGCCTGCCCAGCAGCGCAAAACGCGGTCGGCTCGAACATTTTCGCGTGGACTCCGACCACAGCAACGCATTCACCGCATGGAAACAGATAGGATCGCCGCAATCACCCTCGGAAAGTCAATACCAGCGACTGGAGAGAGCCGGCCGCCTCGAACTCCTGGACTCCCCTGGGTGGGTGGAAATCCAGAAGGGCAGCATCCCGCTGCACTTCATGTTGCCGCGGCAGGGTCTTTCCCTGGTGCGCCTCCATTGGTGAATCTCTTCCTGGACTATGCTTAGAGCAGCAGGTTCCAAACCTGCATTGAAGTCGCTTGCCGGTTGGCCCACGCGTAGTAGGGAATGAACGTGAGCGGGACCTTTCGGGTTCTCAGCGATCCCCCGCTATACCGGGAGTAAAGCATCTTCTCTGATGATCCCCGCTCGTAGGCCGCTCCCGTGTGATGAAGTACAACCATCCCACCCAGCAAGTCATTCTTGAATTCGCTGTGAAATTGTTCTGCCGGTCTCGATCCGGGATTCACCGCCACATCGTTCAGCGAAATGCCGCTGGGTTGGTCGATCTCTTCCAGGCAATAAATCAGTGGTCCGCGCTGGATTGCAACTCTCCCACTGTCGTCGGCCACGCGCGGATTTGCTTCGACCACTTGGGGCAGGACTTCGACCAGTAGTTGCACGACGTCTCCCGGCGACCAGCGGCGCCGGATGGGGAGATATTCTCCCGGGGTCGCACCGGTCAGCCCCTTGCCACTGACTGCCACTTGCGCGTGGTCGGCCCAACCGGGAATGCGCAGGTAAAAAGTGAACTCGGATGCCTCGGCCGGTGCCACGGTGATTTCCACCCTGCCGTCCCACGGATAACTCGTCTTCTGTGTAACCTTGAGACCTACCCCATTCTCCAGGCGCCAGTTGAGCTCCGAGTTGTCGTAGAGATGCACGTAAATTCCGTCCGCGCTGGCGCTATAGAAATATCCCGGAAGCGACCCGAATGTGCGCTCGAGGTTCGGGGGACAACAGGTCACGTCGTACCAAGGATTCCGGATCTTGTCTCCGCTGGACGGATCAAAGGCCAGAGGGTTGCGGTAACAGTACAGCGTGCCGTCAAGCGACATCCCGGAATTGATTCCGTTGTACAAAGCGCGCTCGATGACGTCGGTAAACTTCGCATCGCCGGTGACAGCAAGCATGCGCCAGTTCCACATCATATTGCCGATGGCGGCACAGCTTTCGCCATATGCGCGAAAGTTTGGCAACTCGTAGGCGTCCCCGAACGCTTCCCCGTCAGAGCGGGAACCAACTCCCCCGGTGATATACATCTTGGTTGTGGTTGTGTCATTCCAGAGCCGGTTCAGCGTTTGCCAGTAGGCCGGATCTCCGGTTTCCAAGTAATAGTCGGTGGCGCCACAACAGGCGTACATCGCCCGAACGGCGTGGCCTTCCATCTTGGTTCGCTCCGTAAACGGAGTCCCGCTGAACATATAAATGGTCCGACGCTCCGGCAGTGCGATCCGTTTGTCTCCTTGCAGGATGTAGCCGGCAAGGTCCAGTTGCCGCCTGTCCCCGGTGATCCGGTAGAGCTCGATCAGTCCCATTTCAATCTCGGGATGGCCGGAAACGATCGGCTTCTTGGGTGCGGGACCGTAATTCGGGATCAGGAAATCATCGACGAAGCGAATGCCAGCCTCGAGTAACCGACGATCGCCCGTCGCCCGGTAATAGGCGATGGCACCCTGGAGCATGTGTCCGATGTTGTACAGTTCATGACCCGTGGTTTGGGTTTGCGGCAGCATTCGCAAAGACTTGCGGTCATCCTGGTAGTAGGTGTTCAGGTAGCCACCGGGCTCCTGAACGGCGACCACCTCGTCGATAAACTTTTCAGCGCTAGCCCGAAGTTCAGCGCGATCCCCCGATTGCAGCACGAACGCCGCCGCCTCGGTCCACTTGTAGACATCAGAGTCAGAAAACACCGGACCGCTTTGCGCAGCCGTGCTCTTGCCCACGAGACGGCGGAAGTTATTCATGCGGCCGTTGGCTTCCAACAGGTCGTGCATGGTGGGAATGCTCTTGGTCACGTTAATCTCGCGGCGCTGTCCCCAGAAACCACCGGTGATGGTCACCGCGCGCACAGGAATGTCCCTCAGCTTGGCGTGAGGCGATTTGGCGAGGTTTTCGACGCCTTGATCCTTCCAAGCGGGCAAGTCCGTGAGCGCGACCGGAGCTTGCGGTACGGGTTTCCCGCTGGCTCCGACCTCAGCGCGAACCACAGCAGCGGGCAGCGACGAGGCGGCCGCCGCTGAAATCGCTGCGGCAACGAACTGTCTGCGCGAGATACTTCCTCTTTCAGCCATATCGATTCACCCTGTTTCTAGAACGACCACTGAACAACCGTGTGAACGCGCCACCCCGCATTGGAAGCCTGTTATAAAAGGCGCCGTCTGGAGTCGAAAAACGATTCATGGCGTCCCTCAATCGATCATGTTTCCCACTACCCACTAATCCGTTGCTAGTATGCGGCATCCTCAGTTTGCCAGAGCACTCCACCGCCAGGAAGCCATAGGCGGGCTGGACGCAATCAAAAACCGAAGCTCTGCAAACGGACCTTTTGGAACGCTGTAGTCAGATGTCGCCCCATAGAAAATCCTCTGTACGATGCCGCACATAGTGTAATATAGCCTTCGTAAAACCCTGAACAACTCGAAGGTAGTCAAAGTGCCGTACCGCTCGCGACACAACGGATCGACCAAGGGTGGCGAGTTCGACCTAAGGAAATTCCTTGCGACCTTCGGCGCGGGGAAGCAAGTCCTCTCCTTTGCCAAGCGGCAAACAATCTTCACCCAGGGGGACACGGCTGACGCCGTCTTCTACATTCAGGAAGGCAAGATCAGACTCAGAGTCGTATCCAAGTCTGGGAAGGAAGCTACCCTTGGCATATTAAATACCGGAGACTTTTTCGGAGAGGGCGGCCTCGCTGGACAGCCCTTGCGCATGGGGTCAGCAACCGCAATGACCGCCTGCAAGGTTCTCCGCATTGACAAGAAGTCGATGATGCGTGCGCTCCATAATGAACACGAATTTTCGGAATTGTTCGTAAACTATCTGCTGGCACGGAACATCCGGTACGAAGAGGCCTTGGTTGATCAACACTTCAACTCCAGCGAGAGAAGATTAGCTCGCCTTCTGCTGTCGCTTGCTCGATTCGGCAAGGAAGGTATACCGCAGACCGTCATACCCGAGATCAGTCAGGAAACTCTGGCAGAGATGGTGGGCACAACTCGCGGGCGGGTCAACTTCTTCATGATTCGGTTCCGAGAATTAGGCTTCGTTGAGTACGGTGAGAATGGAATCCAGGTTCATAGTTCCCTTCTGAATGTCATCCTCCACGACTAGACAGCTTCAGTTTTCCCATTACCTGTCCCCAGCCGGCATTTGGCGGTTATCGAAAGCCCAGTTCACCCGAACGGCAGCTTGTTTGGTGTAGTGACAATTCTTGGATCGTAATCCCCCCGGTTGGGAGTGCCAGCCTGTCCTGATGCAGAATCCCGTCATAGAACGCATGGGGACGAAATAGCGCAAATCAGTGAAGCGAACCGACTGTACTTGCCTGGTGGCAAGGGGAAGCCACACGGCGCAGCGGGGGATTACGAACGTCGCCTTCTGCGACTACGGGAAATCATGGACGAGTTGGTGGCGCTCACCGACTGGAAAAAGTTATGAACAAGACGGCGTCACCGCTCTGCCCTACAGCAGCCCGCCAGTCTGTATTGCCGATGTTTCACCACTTGCCGAGCTGCGCCTGTTTGCGCCCATTCTTCGTGCCGGCCGTTGACTTTCGACCTCAACGGTGAAACGCCTGTGGCCGCGGTTCTACTGGCGTACAAACAGGAGGATATGGACGCGGAAGCCATAGCCTGCCACATCCAGCAGCGGTTTCCCAACCTGCCGATCATTCGGCTCTCGGCCTACTGCGAAATGCGCGAACGGGTCCTGGTGGTTAGTGGATGAATAGGTGATGAAAAGCGAATTACCGGAGCGGCTGGTGCCCATCCTCGAACCAGCGCAGAGACTCGCACCCCATTCCACTTGACGATTCCAGCATCGGGAAACAGCAGCATGAGTTTCCGTTACTGCTCCGTTTTGGGGGCAATCTGTTCTATGTTGTTCAGCGGTATCGAAAAACCGCAACTCCAAAACTAGATTGTCACAAGGATTTCCACTGTCCGGTGCAAAACATGAGTGAGTTTATTTCGCATCTGTATAAAGTTGCACAGACACAGAAATGATACTGATGTACATTGTCGTTCATTGTATTGGCGTACAACGGTGCGCCTTGCGCAGCGCGAGTCGTCACCCGAAGCGAAAGGAGTATGCGGCCTTGTGGTTTGCTGGGCGACCTTGATCATCCGCAGCCAGTCGGTTTTGGAGCCGATTGTAGTGACCACAAGTATTTAGGAGCAAAGCGATGCCTGCCAGCTGTGCGAACCCTTTGTGCTCCACATCATTTCGTCGTGTTGCGGAAGGAAAGTTGTTCCGGCTTGGAACTGACGCGCCAATCGTAGCGTCAAAAGTTCGCCGAGAGGACTACTTCTGGCTTTGTCATCGGTGCTCATTGGTGATGACCTTACGTCTGAAAGAGGACGGAACCGTCGGAGCTGTTCTGTTCCTCGAAGCGATTCGCGGCGTCCCCGCCCCGGCCACGTTGACCTTGGCACATCCCCAGAGAGGGCTCATGCTCTGTAGTGTTACCCCTCATTTACCAGTACCAGCGCTCTCGGCGATCTTCTCAGAAAGTGGTTGAAAAACAGATACGAATGCCGATGAGTGAAGGCCTACAAGTGATCCCGCACGAGCTTGTTGGAACTCACAGACTTTGGCAGCAGAGTTGTTTCGACGGAACAAATGAAGGAAAATCACCGCTCCTGCTCCCGGCTACAGCCTGTCAAACAGTGCGATCAGCGTAAGGTTCCTCTCGGGTCAAAGCACCCCAGCGGTAACTATTTATACTGGCCTTGCCACTCTGCACCAGGCATGGGCGCCAAGCTCACAGCATGGCGCAAAACGAAAGCGCCCCAGACTTTTTCGAGTCATGGACGGCTCGATTGATCAGTCTGCCCTGAAAGCTGCTCAGGACTGGCCCAGGTTCGCTTCGTCGCTGGGAATGGCTCGGATGTGCCAACCAAGGGCTGCTCTGATGGGCCGCCGACTCTCGCGGATTCGGGCTCCGATCATGATCCGGCTATCGTTCGTTGACCGTGTTGCGCCCAATCTGAGAGCAGATGGTTTCTACGTTCGTCAGGAAAGCATCGCCCGCGAAATCCAGGCTTGCCACTGAACGTTCTGCCGCATCGCAATGACCGAAACCACAGGCGTCTTTGACAACCACGGGAATGTATCCCAGATCAGCACCGTGTCGTACCGTTGGTTCGATGCCGATTTCCATGGCGATGCCGACAATGGCGAATGCATCGATGCCGCAATCGCGCAATGCCATATCCAGCGGCGTACCTTCAAATGCCGACATGCCGATCTTGTCGAAGATGGCTTCGCTCGGCAGCGGGTTCATCTCCGGTATCAAATGGAATCCCGGCGTGTCCCGTAAGAACCAAGGCTTGACCTCACTTGGCGATTTCACCCGTTGCCAAGCCATCGCCATACGGAACTGAGATACCCCCATCAGTTCCTTCGGAAGTGACATATGGCGTGTGAAAAAGACGCGAATCTCCGCCTTGCGAGCCGCTTGGAGAACCTGAACCACTTTACCCGTGATCTGCTGGCCATTCTCAACTTGCTGCACGATCCCGACCTGCATGTCGTACACGATCAAAGCCAATCGTTTCGGATCACATACGTCTTCCAGCGTTTGCGGAATATCTAGTCCGTATGCCCGCTGCATAATGAATTCACCTCACTAAGTAATCGAATCTCATTTTAGCTCGGAACGGGAAACCAAATGCCGTCACTGAATCGAGCGGTCGTTTTCAGGCAGGGGAAAGAAAAAAGCCATGGAGTGCGGAGTATGAATTTTTGGAAGAAGCTCGAAGATGAAATTTTGGCGTGGCCTAACGTATCGATATCGATTCATCCACATCGTTTTGCAGGTCGGGATTTCCGATTACTGAAAATGACATGACTGGGCCTGCCCAACGTGAACTGTCAGGGTTCCCGCAACAAAGTCGAAACGGCACTCGTTCATATGGGGCAGCCGCGCCAGAGCGTGACGCGGTCCGACCCTGTAGGCTGCGCACCAGACAGGAACCGGACAGATCACAGGGCGGGCTGCGTGAGTTCCTCACTTCTCCTTCAATCTTGAGAACCTACTATCGCCGTTCAGCGGTGGCTGTTCAACATTGGACATCCTTGAAACAAATCGGCTGGCGTCTCATCGGTCTGACCTGCATTCACCATAACGATCAGAAGTGTACAAGAGTGAATATCCCTGCACTGCGGCATTGAGGCACTATCGATGCCGACTGGCCAGGCACAGGTATTTTTCGTTCGTAGCGCCACTTGCGGTGGGAGCTTGTTACTATGCCGCCCCGCGGCAAGAGTCGCAGGGTGACCGTCCGGCTGCTGGCACTAGGCGGACGGAACAACAGTTGCGGAACAGCACGCACAAAGCGGAATGAGATTCCGCTCAAATTAGAAAGGCGGTCGGCATGGAGAAACCGAGCGGAATACGTATCCTTCCGGTAGTCCCATGGGCCCGGCCGATCAACCCGCCGAAGGAATCGGGACGGAAAGCTAAGAAGCAGTTTGCAATCAACCCGGTTCGCACAATTCCCCACGCCCGAGGTCAGGCCCGATTCAAGATTGAGGTTGATATCACTGTCAATTCCCGCACATGCGGTGTGCTGAAGGGATATACCGTGGACATCAGCGAATCAGGGATCGCAGCCATGCTGAGAATTGAAGTGCCCTTGGGCGAGGTCGTAGAGTTGGATTTCGCGCTTCCATGCGGTCCTGTGACGGTTCAGGCGATAGGTCGTCAAAGGAACGCATTTCGCTACGGCTTCGAGTTCGTTGATTCGAACTCCGTGTACGAACTCATTCGTCGCACATGCCGCGATCTTGCCATTGACCAATCCCTGACGTCGCCTGAGCCGCGGTGACGGACAATGCGGATGGCAGGTAGCGCATGCTCGCACTGTTGACCTCAGATGCGATTCGATTTGTATGCGTGCGGACCACCCTATCTCGCTGAATCTCGCTGCCACTATGCCTCAATATGCCTCAAACACCTCTCAAGAGACCTCACAGCTTTTTCCAGTCGGTCAGCACCGTCAACTCGTGCAAGATTTCCTGCAGTCTTGAAGGCGGCGCGCATCATCCGGCCGCGCCCAGTTTGTTCGTTTGTTCCTGCCGCTCTGCCAGTACAGACGGTTCGCTTCCTTGATCTGGGCTATTTCGTCTCGCAACTTCGCGATGCGATCTTTGATGTGGTTCTGCCTGACAATTAGGACCACAGCCTATCGGGCGGATCGCGGTCGCAAGGTTCTGTTTTGAGTGGAAAGAACCTTTCACAGCCACGCCTGGTATGACAGCGATAATGCTGATGATGAGTCGCTGGGATGTTGTTGTGCGACCTGCCAACATAGCTGCGGACGCGACAAATCAGCGTCTCGGGCTCAATCCGTAAGACCTGCCAGCGGGCAGTCGGCTTGACCGATGATGCACGAATTACGAATCGCAATCGACGCTTCGATGGCTATTTCCAGAAGGATTCATCGCTGCCAAGCTGATCTGAGAGAGATGAAGTCTTTCATCAGGGCGGCCCGGCTCTCCGGGGTGAGTATGCGACACGGTGAAGTGGGCGATTTCCCGGATACGGATACTTACTTCGCGCCAGTACTACAAGAACTGATACTGTCCGTTCCTGTCCCCGACACCCGAGAGGACTTGGCGGTCGGCTCCCAGACCGAATTGTTCTGGGCCTACAATTCCGGAACAGCCGCCCAAGCAAAACATTCCAAGGCCACGCCCGCGAGGAACCGCATGAATATGGCTCCGCGTTTAGTTGCGTTAACTATGAATACCCGCTCCGGGAAGTCTGCCAGCCAATGAAGATACACGTCGCGCATACTTCGCGGCGCTCTTCATCTGATTGCGATGACGGCTACCTATGCCCATGAAGACAGTTTGCTGGCGCTGGCAAGAAGGGTGGTGTGAGTGCAATTCACGACTCTTGAATGACGGCGACCACGTTCTAACCTGCCCTGCGCCGTGTGAGGGTGCGGCAGGGACTGGTGACCGGAGAAGCTATGGCGATAAGGCTCACGCAGCATATTGATCTTCTTCCGTTGCATTTTTGCCCGACTGCTTTGAAACCCAAACTATTTCAGCCCGGGAAACGTTGGCAAGTCTGTGAGGAGCACGATTTTGCCGAGGTAAGTAGGGTGACATTCGCCAACGGCGATGCTCGCCAAGTCTCGGTTATCGTTGAGAAGCCCTCTCCCAAACGGCCAGAGCCCCAAACTCCCTTCGGAAATAGTAACGCTGGCACGGCGGATTCGAGAATCGCTTCACATTTTGACTCCCGCCCTGAATCCGCGGCTAGAACGCAAAAAACGAAAGCGCCCCAGACTCTTTCGAGTCACGGGACGCCCTTGTCGAACAATCCTCCCCCGAAAACTGCTCACAACCACTCTACGTTCTGCTCCGCATTGGGGCAACGACCCGTCGTAATCCGATTTGTTACCCAAAGTCACTCCTCCAGGCGCAAATCGCGCTCACACCGAGTAGCCTTCGTCCCCATCGTCAGCACCTCGCCTCCGCACTTAGAACCACCAGACTACTTTCTGCCATGGTGCTCGGTTCCTGTCATGCATTTGGGTGGCAAGTTCTTTCGCGTCTAGCTTGCATAGAAAAAAGTCTCCCCGCGCTGAAGGGCCCTGATCGCGTAGGGCAACTTGCTGATTTCCGACTTTGACATCGCTCCACGCAATCCTGCGCTGCGAGCCAACTCCATGATCTGAGGTGAAAGATTCAGACTAAAGAGTAGGATCGGAATGTCTGAACCGGATTTGGCGATTTCTCGGGCTGCTTGTACGCCATCCATATACGGCATCGAGAAGTCCATCAATATCAGGTCGGGAGCGAGCTGTTGCGCCTTGGCTACGGCGTCGGCACCATCCACCGCTTCGCCACAGACGTGCCAGTCTGAATTCAGTCCCAGCAAGGTGCGCAGCCCGCGTCGAACGGGCGTGCTGGCATCTGCAATCAAAATTCGTGTCATTGCGGGGCTCCATCTAGTAAGGCAACACAAGAACCTGCGTGACTTGTGATGAGGGTTTGGCGAGAATGGAAGCCGCTGGAGAAGAGAGTGAGGAACTGAACTTAGACCCTCAAGGCCCAACATACCGAATCGCTAAAAGGGTTGACAAGAATTGCGGGCTTGATGCGCGAGCCGTCCTTCGTGAGGTTCATACAGCACCGCCTTGATATATCGAATCCGCACAGAGTAGCCTCGGATCATTTTAAAAGCTGGTCAATTTTGAACAGAAACCCCGCGCCCGCCAGCCTTGGAGTTGCGCCTCTATCGTCCGGCGGATTATCTCCAAGCAAGCAAGGAAGGTGGGCTGATTTGTCCTAGCAAGTCCGAGCACCAAAGGCAGATCAGAGTTTCGGAGAATCTTCTGGAGTTTAACCACCGCGAGCCCTGCTGAATTTGGGCGGCTCGGGTTGGACTGCGAGATGAGCGACCGGATTGTGGACAATCGTCCTTGCAGAAACAAGTTGGATTTGTTGTCCCGCATGGTGATACCACAACAGGCATAAAGCGCAATCAAGCATCAGCTTGGCGTTGCAAAGGCTAGCGAATCCATCAAAATCGCAGGTTAACCAGGTTTTGGCAAGCTGGTCTTCGGGAGGCTTGCTGGAAAGGCACTTAGAAAAGTCGCACCAGCATCAACATCAACCACCTCTGGATCGCGGCGCTGGATGAATCCGGGATTCGTTTGCCACCGAACAGAGGTGCAAAGAGCCGGAGTTCTGGCCGGCCCGTAGAGATGATAGAGATAACGACCGGGGATCTTGGCTATCAAAACGCCCGCATCAGGAGGTTCTGCGACGGAACCGCGATGCAGCTACGATTACCAAACCAGAGGCTACAACACCAAGGACAATCGCTGTGCGCAACTTCATGAGCGGAACGCGTTCTTTAGTTACCCTGGCAATGCGGCCTTAACGAGTTCCACCGCAGCCTTCGGGTCGGCGACCTCTACGACTAGCTCGTTGTACCGTTCGTCCTTCAATACGATCACAACCGTGTTCTCCGGATTGTGAACATCCCAGAAAACCCGCTTGCCATCCTGATAGAAGGTTCCAGCCGTCAGCACTCCGGGAATATTGGTGCCGGGCATTCTGATCCCGTGCCACCAGCCGTGTGCTGCGGCGGGGTCTGCCCTAATTTCCGCAATGTGCGCCAGCGGAATTTCGAGCGAACTCTTGAACGCCCACAGCTTGTCGGCTCCCCGAACGTGCAAGGCCAGATTGCCGCCGGAAATGGACAAATCCACCATAGTGCTCCTCCTTTTTCGTGAATATGCGACCCCTGCCGTCGCGGGCACATCCCGTCGGTTGGATTATGGCAGATCGTGCTGTTAGGGTCACAGGCAAGTTGCACGGGTCCAAAAGAATGGGCGAAAATTCGAATGCCTATTAATCCCGCCTATGGCGATGGGGGGCAACGCTCTGGCAGTTTATGATCGGACAACAGCGACGATCGAGGAGCAGTGGCTGGCCGAGATTCATCGCAGGCACAAGTCTCCGTGTTCGGAGGCGATTCTTGGCGCAGCTTGAATTCCGCGCTGCCCTAGCGAAGCTGGGGGAAAAGCAGTAAGAATCACGCGGCAGCGGGATAGAGCAAAGCCCGGACCCGGTCTATTAAAACAGACACAGGTTCAGACTTCGAGACCAAGGCGGATATGCCTGCGGACCGAGCTTCCTGCTCAGAGAACACATCGCTGTACTCGCTGAATATGATCACTGGCACCATGGGCATCAACGTTTTCAGAGTGCGAGCGGCGTCTATGCCGTTCATCACGGGCATGGACAAGTCCATGACAATCAAATCAGGGTGCAACACCTGAGCCTTTTCAATCGCCTCTCGTCCGTTTTCTGCCTCACCGCACAGGTCAAACTCCGCCTCCGATGTGAATACGCGGCATAGCGCCTGACGGATGGACGCGTTGTCGTCAACGACCAACACAGACTTGGGCATAGGATAGGACCAGAAGGTTAACCTGGACGAGGTGGCATCATTCAGATGCGGGATGCAGCAAGAAGGGTTTTCCGCTACCCACGAAAGACCACAACGGGTAAACGCGGTAGACGGCTATTTTCTGTGCCAGCAAAGGAAGGTCCATCGTGGAGTCACCCTTATCATTCAGTCGTGGGGGAAGGCGCTGGCCGTAACCCCTTGAGTCTGACCCGTGGAGATCGTTCTATTCACGCACACCTTTCGCCAGAGCAGGAGTTCAGCTTGGCCCTCGCAAACGAACCGAACGTGCCTGCGTGCGGCTCGAACCAAATGTTTGCTGGGCGGTCCGATCCTCCCGTCCGGTGCGGAAGCCAATGATCAGATTCACCCGTGGACTGATCCGTATTGGCTGGATCGCACCGGAATGGGCCCAGGACTCACCGGCCGGGCCGGCTTGATCGAGACAATTCCCTGACCAAATGCTGAAAGTCGGGGGGCAGTTTGCAATCAACCGAGACGTTTCTCCCGGAGCGGGGATGGACAAACCTGAGATGGGCAGCGTGGAGTGCAACGCGATCGATGAGTTGCTCCGACCCTTCCACCCGGTGATATTTTCGATCGCCGATAACAGGGTGCCCGAGGGTCGCAAATTGGACACGGATTTGATTCTGGAGTCCGGTCACAAGCTCGACGCGGACGAGAGAAGCATCCGCAAAAAGGCGTTCGACCGTATATCGCAGTTCGGCACGAGCCGCTGTAGGATCGCCTGCGGTGCGCAACTGTTGGTACATTCCTTCGCGACGAAAATAGTGCACCAGCGTCGCGGCCTCAGTCTGGACGCGGCCTCGCAGAACTGCGAGATAGTGTCTTTCGGGAGTGTGGTCTAGAAACTGCCGCACCAACGCACTTCGGTCCGGGGCGGTTTTCGCAAACAGAAGAGCACCGGAGGAAAAACGATCGATGCGATGGACCACCAACGCCTTTTGTCTTTTCAGTTCGAGCTTTTCCGCGAGTAGCGACCACGCGGATGGAGTATTAGAGCCTTGAATCGGAACAGCCAAGAGTCCGGCCGGTTTGTCGAGAACGACCACAGCATCATCTTCGTACAGGACGGAAAGCTCCCGGGAGAAACGAGGGCGACGTCGATCTTCGTGGGCTGAAACCCGATCCCGCTTCCCGGTACGGGTGCGCGCCTTACGCGGAAATTTCCTCATTGGACAGGCGCCTGACGATCAAACCATTATCAGACCATTCCGCTGACATCGCAAACACGAAGATCACGACCGAGGATCAACTGATCCAGGCGCGGTCGCTGTACGCTTGGATGATCTCGAACCCTCGCTGCTCTGCCCACCGGCGGTGGTCGAGAGCCTGGGTCTCAGGATTCTGATCGCAGGGGGAAACTCGAGTGTAGATAGCGGCAGGTTTCACCGGATTTGCTGTTTGGTGCAGGACTGATCTGATCCTTAATGATAAGTGAACGTGCCGCGGGGGTGCCGATCACTGCTTGCGGGGGCGAGGCGGATACTATCAGTGCACGAAGCAGAAATCCGAAAAACGACTATCTCTAAGAGACTGAAATAAAGCGTGTTGTGGTTGCTCTCGGGTTGTTGTCCGACACCCCGACCGCGGTGCCGTTTGAGAATTCGTTCTTGACCCATCGCAACAACGGCGCGCAATCAGTTCGCGGGGGAATAATGGCGACCCCTTGGCAGCCGTAGTTGCACCTCCGGCGTTTTTGTCAAAATCGAGGTCGAGGTAATCCGGAAGCTTGGCAGCGCCGTCCTCTGACCAGCGGTAGACTGAGAACCCGACGGATCGTCTGACCGTATTGGTATGATGCATACAAACCGCTCGGATTATTTTCGAACTCGGCGCGCGAAAGTGGCGGTAAACGATTCTATTTCGTCGGAATTCTGTTTATTGGATTTCTGATCATGGGAGTGGGTATGAACGGATTCTGGGAACGCTTAGCTTTTGCCTGGCGCTGTTTCTTTTCCATCCTGCTCCACGCTGAAATTCCCCTCGACATCCTACACAAGCTGGTCAAGCCTGCTGATGCGGCTGGGCAGACGGCGACAGCCTCTGTACCTCCCGTTCCCCGTCGGAAGGAAGTTGAACAGCCGCCCTCGGAAGCGTTCGATCGCGCCATCCAGGTGCTTGCGCTGCTGCAACGCGATGGGAGGCTGGTGGATTTTCTGGCGGAAAACATCTCCGCCTATCCCGACGCGCAGATTGGAGCGGCTGTCCGAACCATCCACGACAATTGCCGACAGGTGCTCGACCGGCATGTAAAGCTGGAGCCGATTCTCGACTCAAAAGAGGATCAAACGGTCACGGTGCCGGTGGGTTTTGACCTGGCGGCTATCAAGCTGATCGGCAACGTGACGGGAGCACCGCCGCTTCGCGGTGTGTTACGACACAAAGGCTGGCGGGTGAAGGAAGTGAATCTTCCCCCGTTGCCACAAGGCGCAGGCCGGATGGTGGTTGCGCCAGCTGAGGTCGAACTTTCATAGCGACTGATCCACATTTGTTCTGTAAATGCTGGTTTGCAGAGGAGACTTTCATTGGCGGGCAAGTACATCGTTGGCATCGATCTAGGGACTACAAATTCGGCGATGGCGGGCTGCAAAGCAACTGCCACCGGAGAGGAGAGCCCTATCGAGGTCCGCAGCATTCCGCAACTGGTGAATCCGAACGAAGTGGCAGAACGCACGTTGCTGCCGTCATTTCTCTACATTCCGGGTGAACTCGATTTTCCCAAGGGCAGCCTCACCTTGCCCTGGGAACCCGAGCCGAAGTTCGTCATCGGCGAACTGGCGCGCAAACGCGGCGCGGAGAGCCCAAAACGCCTGATTGCCTCGGCCAAGTCCTGGCTCTCTTACTCTGGGGTGGATCGCAATGCGCCGATCTTGCCTTGGCAGGCGTCCGAGGATGTACCCAAGCTATCGCCAGTCGAAGCTTCGTCGCAGTTCTTGCAGTATTTGCGCACCGTGTGGGACAGCGGCGCGGTGGGAGAGCGGGGGGAACTCGCTCTGGCGGAGCAAGACGTACTGCTCACTGTGCCAGCTTCGTTCGACGAAGAAGCCCGCGAGTTGACCAGGCGCGCCGCCGAACAGGCCGGTTATCCACATATCACATTGCTGGAAGAACCACTGGCGGCCTTTTATGCTTGGCTTGAAAGCCAGGGTGATGCCTGGCGGCGCCGTATTAAGGTCGGCGACCTCGTTCTTGTGTGCGACGTCGGAGGCGGCACCACAGATCTTAGCCTCATCGTGGTTTCTGAAGAGAACGGCGACCTGACCCTGAAGCGCGTCGCCGTTGGCGATCACATCCTGCTGGGTGGCGACAACATGGATTTGGCACTGGCGCGCGTTCTGCAGCAGCGCCTTGAGGCCTTGGGCAATCGCATCGATACCTGGCAGTTGCACGGCCTGTGGCATCAGTGCCGCATCGAGAAGGAAAAACTGTTCGAATCCCCCAAGACGCAGAAGCGCCCAATCACCTTGCTGGGCAAGGGGACCAAGCTCATCGGCGGCACGATCAAGACGGAACTGGTGCGCGAAGACCTAGACCAGGTTCTGGTCGAAGGATTTTTTCCAAAGGTGGCGAGCGGCGAATTACCGGCGCGGCAACGCCGCGTTGGCTTTCAGGAGTTGGGCCTGCCGTATGCCGCCGATCCAGCCATCACCAAGCACATAGCGCGGTTTCTGTCGGAGCAGGTTCGCAACAGTCCCGAGGCTGCGGACATCCGGCGCGGCCGCAGCGGACTGGCATGCCCGACGCACATCCTGTTCAACGGCGGAGTCATGAAGGCGGCGGTGCTGCGCGACCGTGTGGTCGAGGTGCTGAACAACTGGTTGCGCCAAGAAGGATTCGACGCGCTCGGGGCAGGGCAAATCCTCGAAGCTCCCGACTTGGAGCACGCCGTTGCGCGAGGCGCGGCCTACTACGGGAAGGCGCGTCGGGGTCGCGGCGTGCGTATACGCAGTGGAGCCTCGCGTACCTACTACATCGGAATTGAAAGCGCCATGCCGGCGGTGCCCGGCATGGAGGCTCCGCTCAAGGCGCTCTGCGTCGTTCCCTTTGGTATGGAGGAGGGCACCGAAGCTACGGTGCCTGGCCGAGAATTTGGCCTCGTTGTCGGCGAACCAGCCGAGTTTCGGTACTTGAGTTCCACTGTCCGTAAGCAGGATCATGTCGGCAGTCTGTTGGAAGACTGGGGTACCGACGTCGAGGAACTCAGTCCGCTTCAGGTCACGCTCAAGCTGGATGGCCAGCAGGGAGCGATTGTACCGGTGCGTCTCGCGACTCGGGTCACCGAACTCGGGACCCTCGAAGTCTGGTGCGTATCTCGGGACGGCACGCAACGCTGGAAGCTTGAGCTGAACATTCGCGAGAAGACCGGGAAGTGAGGTCGTCGGTGCCTTCCCGATATCTGATCGGCATCGATCTGGGCACGACGAACTCTGTCGTGGCGTATATCGATAGTCAGGAAGTTGCTGATGCGGCCTCCCCTATTCATGTGTTCCCCATACCGCAGATAGTGGAGCACGGGGAAGTCCTGACGCTTCCGGTACTTCCTTCCTTTCTTTACTTCCCCACCGAAGATGAGTTAACTGCGGGAGCCGTGAGCGCCACATGGGATGAAAATCCGCCAATGGTCACAGGTGTGCTCGCGCGCCAACAGGGAGCGCTTGTACCGAGCCGCCAAGTATCATCGGCCAAGTCGTGGCTTTCCTATCCTGGAGTGGATCGCCGCGCCAAGATCCTGCCGGCCCAAGCGGAGCCGCCACAGCCGATGATCTCCCCCGTCGAAGCATCCGCGCGGTACCTCATGCATTTGCGCGACGCCTGGAACCGCGCAATTGGGACTGATGCAGAAACTCGTTTTGAGCAGCAGGACATCGTTCTCACCGTTCCCGCGTCGTTCGATGAAGAGGAGCGTGAGTTGACGGTCGAAGCGGCCCGCCGTGCTGGCCTCGACAAGCTCACGCTGCTCGAAGAGCCGTTAGCGGCGTTTTATGCGTGGATCGCGGAAAATCGAAATGCTCCGGCCAGTGGCCGATCCTCGCGCCCATATCCGATAGGAGAAGGGCACGACGACGATCTCGGCGATGATGAACTGATTCTGATCTGCGACATCGGCGGTGGCACGACCGATTTCAGCCTCGTGAGCGCTCGTTGGATCAATGGCGAGCTGCAGTTTGAGCGAACTGCCATCGGCGAGCACCTCTTGCTCGGCGGCGACAATCTGGATTTAGCCCTGGCCCGCCGAGTAGAAGAGAAGCTCAAAGACATCAAGTTTACGCAGCGACAGCGTTATGCGTTACGCCGGGCCTGCTGCGCTGCGAAAGAGCGGCTGCTGAGTGATTGGTCTTCGAAACTGTCGCACGTAGCGGTTACCATCTTGGGCAGCGGCCATACCGTCGTTGGACAGGCGCATAGCGTTGACCTGACGCGGGAAGAAGTCCTGCGAATTCTGACCGTCGGTTTCCTGCCGATCACGGCACCAGATGAGATGCCGGTGCATGGCCGGTCAACCGCTCTGCGCGAACTTGGCTTGCCCTACGCCAGCGATCCCGCCATCACCAGGCACCTTGCCGCATTTCTGACGCAAGCGGCGGTCACTATGAACGGGTTGCCGGCGAACCACCGGATGGCTCGACCAACCGCCGTGCTCTTCAATGGCGGATTCTGCGTACCAGCGGTAACTCGGGAGCGAATTATCGAGGCAATTTCCGTCTGGTTCGGCGGAGCCAAAAGGAGCTGGCGGCCCAAGCTCCTCAACCACCAGGAAAGTGAGGTAGGGAGTGCGGTTGCTCGTGGTGCTGCTTACTACGGTCTCGTACGGCGCGGTACCGGCTTGCGCATCCGAGCCGGCAGCGCGCGTACTTACTACATCGGGTGGCGCTCCGACGAAGGTCTGCAAGGCATCTGTGTTTTGCCTGCCGGGATCGAAGAGGGCTCCACTCTTCCCCTCCTAAACCGCGAATTTTCGGTGCTGGCGAACCGCCCAGTGTCGTTCACGCTCTACAGTTCGCGCACAGGACACGACGCGCACGGCGAAGTGGCTGCGTTGGACGAAGCGAACATCCATCGTCACGCTCCGCTGGTGACCCTGTTGCGCTATGGCAAAAAAATGCGCGATGTATATCTGATTGTGCATCTCAGAGCCAGCCTCACAGAGGTTGGAACCCTCGAAATCTGGTGTGAATCGCGGGACACGCCTCATCGCTGGCGGCTGCAATTCGAACTGCGCGGCGAAGAGGCACAAGCGCAGGAACTCGATGCGGCGAAAGTACCACCGGAGCGAACACATTCATCGGTCATCCAGACCTCCGACGTAGCTGTCGAATCGGCTGGGCAACTAATCCGCGGTGTTTTTGGCGGCTCGGCCAATCGTGACACGCTGGCGCCCGAGACGCTTGTCAACCAGATGGAAGTGGCGCTTGGCGGCAAGAGAGACTCGTGGCCTATTTCCGACATTCGCCGGCTCGGCGATGCCCTCCTCGAACTTGCCGCCGGACGCAAGAAGTCTCCGCGCCATGAGGTCCGTTGGCTCAGCCTATCCGGCTTCTGTTTGCGGCCGGGATTCGGTGCACCGGGTGATGATGCGCGCGTGCATGAGCTGCTAAGCATCGCGTCCAACGAACTTGTCTTCGCCGACGATCTGCAATGTCGGGTCGAACTGCTGGTGCTGTTACGCCGGATCTCCGGCGGCATCAATGCCAGCGAACAGCAGCCGCTCTATCGCAAGTATAGGAGGCGTCTCGATAACAAAAAGAAGGGCCGCCTGAACCGGCAAGTCGATTACGAGGAGTGGCGGTTGGTTGCGAGTCTTGAGCACTTGTCAGGCACCACCCGTGCCTCGCTTGGACAAGAGCTATTGGCGAAGATTAGAAAAGAACCTGGGGATGCAATTTGGCCCTGGGTGCTCGGCCGGTTGGGCACTCGGATTCCGCTGTACGGGCCACAGCACTGCGTAGTGGCGGCTGAAATTGCCGGGGCGTGGGTGGAAGCCATTCTGGACTTCTCTATGTTCGCCCCGATAGTCTCCGCCATCGCACTGCTTGCGCGGCGCACCGACGATCGCTCGCGTGACATAGATGAGGCAATTCGCGATCAGGCAATCTCGCGCTTGATGACGCTCGGGATTGGCGAAGATACCATTCCGGCTGTGTCGAAGTACATCCCACCCCAACGGGCGGATGCGGTCCGACTCTTTGGCGAATCGTTGCCACCCGACCTGCAACTTGTGAGCTCTGCGAACTGCTTGTTGTCGGTACCCGCCTTCCACAACTCTGCTCCGAATTTCTCGAAACCGGCATGAGATCGAGGAGAACAGCTGAAACTCTCGCGATGGCCCAACCCGTGTGCCAAAATCCCCGATTCCAGCCGCATCCAGCAATGCTGAAAACACATGCTCTTAGCATGGCCAGTGCGTATAGAGCGTCAACAATTGGCTGAGCAGCAATCCGCCGAGGGCCGTGATGCCCGGGGGCCGCTGCAACTCCGCCCCCGTGCCTATGCCCACAGCCAGCGGCAGTCCGCCCCGCAGTCGATAGAGTGTGAGACCTGGTATCGCCGCTGCATGTTGTCCCGGCGTTCGAACATGGGCAGCGATGTTGCGGGCCAACTGAGCCGGATTCCAGCCACGCCCCAAATCTCGATCTCCGCTCGGAATTGTTCGCCGATTCACTTTGCGAACTCCACTCAGCTCGCGGACATAGAGTACCGCTGAAATCTGCCAGCGCGCGAGTACAAACTGCCAAACTGCGACAAGAACAGGTACGAAATTGGAATAGCGCCAGACCAGCGTCCGTGCCTGCAGTTAATACAATTTGTGGGGCTACTTGTCGACCGTGTTGATCGCGGTCGCTCTAGCGCAACAATGAATCAAACCGGGGGCCACAAGGACCTTTATCAACGCAGATCAATTGCGCTTGTACTGCAGACGAGTACCGGTGCATATTGCCGTGGAGAGGTTCGACGATTTCGAACTCAAGTCCATCGGAATGGTGATGCTGCGAGCATCGTCCGCATCTTAACCGGATAGTCCGTGAGAAGAAAGCAGTGCGGTAAGCGCATACAACGACGCCATGAAAGACCTCAGGGATCGAGTTGCTCTTATGACCGGAGGCAGTCGCGGGATCGGAGCCGCCGTCGCCATCGCGTTGGCTGGCGCTGGTGCCGATGTTGCCATTAACTACCGTGAGCGTGCCGACGCTGCGAATGCAGTCTGCGGCGAAATCAAGAACATCGGAAGAAGGCAATCGCGGTTCAGGCTGACGTGTCCGTCGCCGCCGAAGTGAAGCGCATGGTCGCACAGGTTGAAGCGCAACTCGGTGCCATCGACATCCTCGTCAACAACGCGGCTATCGCTCATCCGCGTAAATTGCAAGAGATTACAGAAGCGGAATGGGACGAAGTGCTGACAGTTAATCCCAAGTCGGTGTTGTTGGTGACGCAGGCGGTGATGGCGGGATGCGGCAAAGAAAGTGGGGGCGCATCATCAACCTGTCTTCGGTCGCTGCACAGACGGGCGGGGACAGTGGGAGCGCACTACGCCGTGTCCAAGGCGGGGATCACAGGGGTGACGCACTGCTGCGCTTCATCGCTCATTCGAGACGGAATCACCGTGAACGCCATTGCTCCCGCGCTGATTGAGACCGAGATGGTGACCAGCAACCCCAACGCGAACCCGAATCTTATTCCAATGGGGCAGTTTGGCTCGGTGGAGGACGTTGTTGCTGGCGCCGTCATGCTTGCCTTGAACGACTACAAGACGGGGCAAACCATTTCCGTGAATGGCGGGTGGTATATGAGTTAGTTTCGCGAATATGCACGGCGGCAAGGTCGGCACTCTCAGTGCTCGCCACTGGGCTGCAAGTGCCAACCAGCGATTGATTGTTTCGGGTCGGCAGAGGGTCTGATGGAAACGGCATATTCCCCACCAAGCAACCAGTCTTTTTCGTCTGGCGAACGGCATCTGCAATAGCGCGTTTTCCGTTCTGCCTCTTTACCCCGCGCCACATGCTTCGCCCGTGCTCCGTGCTGTCGGTTCCTGCTCCAGACACGTAGATGAAGGTCATTGTCGGGTTGAGCTTGGCTAAGGTTTTAGCCACCGAGACCGTCTCATCGCGTGCAGTTGCGCGATTGCTTGTGGATACCTCAGAATCTCAGTGCGATGAAGGCGTGGCAAATCTTTGGGGCGGGCGTGGTCGTGCTGGTTGCCGGGCTGCTCCTGCCGTCCTATGAGCCAATCTTGGCAGGGCTGGCGGCAATTGTCATGGTCGCCGTAGTCGTGCTGGGATTTCTGATTCGCCCCCGCAAAGACGTGTTCTATTTGTGTACAACACTGGTTGTGTCCGAACCCGACTACCCACTCGCTGTGGAGCACGACCGGATCGCCGTCCGGGTTGAACTGGCGCGTCTGTGGCTGTTGTTTCTCCCAACCTTCCCGGCGGTTGCATTCTTAGTTGTTACGTCTGTCAAAGGCACGACGTGGAAATTTAGTCTTCTGGATAGGTTCTGGGAGACAAGCTCGTACCCGATTTTCCTTGGCATTCGAGCATTTCTGGTCCTCGTAGTCGGCCTTCTTTCAACGTGGGTCAGTGAGCGTTGGGTGATGCGAGATGCCGAAGCATGTACTGCTGATACCGTGTCCGCGATGGCAGGCCGCCTTCTGTACAGTTTCAGAGATCGGCGGGGCGAATATTACGGCGGCGAAGCATCCCCGTTTGCCCTAGTCCGATCCCCAAAGCTGGGAAGGATCGTCTTCTACAGAGGTTCCAGCCCGCAACTGAGCAAGATTGCAATGGGATGCCTGTTCCATCGGCTCGTGATCGTCGGACACGGCCTGACCGATTTGGACGAAGCAACCGTCGCGGCTCACGCTGTCAAAGCGCAACCTGTCTCGCAGCCGCTTTGAGGTTGCTCAACAGTTTGACTCAAGCCCAAGAGAAATCAATGCTGGCCCGAAAGGGCTTTTCCACAGTGACCGCCGGTGGATGATTCGATTGGCAGGAAATTCGCGGTTCAGGGTGGTCAGCCGGGTATACCTTCTGATCCTGCCTATCGCCTACTCGCGTCACGCACCTAGACGCACCAAGCAGGTTCGACTCGCGTCCTGTGCTAAAGGTTGCGCACCTAATGCCCCAACGGTTGAGGGTAGTTCTGAAGTAAGATATCGAAAGTCGACTTCCTCTTCCTTTAACCCGATTCCCTCCAAATCGGAACCCTAGTAGCCAACGAGTCGCACATGACATCTTTTTGACCTTTCGCTCGATACGATCTGACGGACGGAGAAATTTGTACAATATGAGTCAGGCGATGAACCTCCTGGAGCGTTTTCTCGGGCAAGGATGCTCGCATAAATTCTGTTGGCCACGCAACGACGACAATGGCGGCCACTACCAGATATGCCTGTCCTGTGGAGCCGCTTACCAATATGACTGGACAATAATGCGACGAACTGGTCCCTTACTGGCAGCGGGAGAGACAACGAATAAGTGGTCGAAACGGCAATCGAAGATTATGATCGTAGACGACGACCCGGACCTCTGCCACGCGCTGGGTTTACGTCTGCGAGCCAATCATTACAAAACCTTGAGCACGGGCGACGGTTATTCTGCACTGGCTTTGGCTCAAAAGGAGCACCCTGATCTGGTCCTCCTTGACTTGGGCCTGCCCGGATTCGCGACCGGAGCCGTCGTGCTCAAACACATGCGCACATTCCCATCACTCGCTCCGATTCCTGTGATCGTTCTCACTGGGCAGGATTTGCGAGAGCATAGACAACCCATGCTCGAATTAGGAGCGGCAGGCTGCTTCCAGAAGCCGGTCGACAACAAAGAACTGTTAGACCTTATTCGTGTTTCGTTACTACCTACAGCCTAAAAGAGCCGGCCATGAATCTCAGCGACTTCCACAGGCGCGGAGAACTCCGCGTCGTTATTCGCTGCGCTGTTGATCCGAGTGCTCACCGGATAGCACCGCATCAGCCGGGCATCGTGAGGGCTTCAGCAGTTCGGATGCCGCGCGAAAGCGGTGAGCGTTGCGGTAGCGTCTGCTGAGAGCGGAGGATTGGGCTCACTGATTCAAGCAGCCTGCGCGTATCGGCTGTTTGCATAGGCCAGAAGAGCCCTCATTTCTTCGAGCGAAGTGATGTAGAACTGTGCGATTGATCTAGCACGTTTTAGTTTGTTCTGTACTGCCGTGGAGGGATGGAACAGCAGGAATCGGATGTTGTGTTCCCGCGCCCATCCTTGCAGAAACACCAGCATGTCAAGACCGCCGCCTCCGATTGCCCGCACCTCCGAGAGTTCAAGTACGACAATCCGGGCGTCCGTTTGCGCGGTGACGGCTTCGTGCAACTTATAAGCAGCTTCTCTCTCCACAATTCTGCCCTCGCACCCAAGAATCGCTAACTCTCCTATGTTTGCAAAGGTTACATTCAGCATGACTTCCTCCCAGCGATCCCGGCACTGTCCTGCCCCTACACTACAGCACGGCCCATACCATCCCTTTAATTTGTGCAAGATGAGTCATTGTTTTCTGGGCGGCAATGAAATTCCTAGAGGAAACGAGCACATTTAGCCTACAGCAGCGGCAAAATCTCCACTGCGCCAGCGATCCTCGACCGACCCCTTGGGCATACCGGTCCAGATACGTTCGCCGCTTAGACGCCCGACTGAGCCATCATCCATTCCGAGAGAAAACCAGCTGAACAGTGGCGTGCCAGGTGATGCGCCGGGGGGAAGCGGTTTTGACAGTGACAGCATTGTCAGAGAGCCGATATCGCCACCCACAAAAAAGCCCACAGGCTGACCTGTAGGCATGGTTCGAATCGAGCTATTCGTTATGTTGAGAAAAAGACTCGCGAGTTCGCTGTGCAAGCTCGAATTGCAGGTTTTTCCCCTAGCACAATCGGAGCCGGCTTAGCGAAGATCGGTTTCACTTTCGAAAGTTTCACGAGCAGTTCTTCAACCTTGCGCTGCTCATGCGGCGGGGGCAGGCTGGCCTGTGTCATGATGCAATTCTCTCACGTCCTCGGGTGGAGGAGAAGCATCTGGAGCTTCTATTATGTTTGTGCGCTAGCGGACCGACAAACCAACCCGGTCACCCTATCCTTTGTCGGCTTCCGTGCCGAATACGCTCCGAATGCCGCTACTGCAAGCAGCCTGTGGAACTCGAAAGCGCCAAGACCGATGAGCACGGGAAAGCCATCCACGAGGAATGCTACGTCTCGAAAAACGGTGGACCGGACTCCGCGTCATCGGACCCGTATACCTCAGAAAATCGATAAGGTAACGTCGATAGAGATGGCGAGGAAAGCACGAATAGACCTAAGATTATTCAGCCAAGTCCTCCGCGATGAAATGGCTTCAGGTTGACCGCAACGCGCTTTCTCCGCGATGATCGTGACGTATGGACGTTGAACGCATCATTGACGACATCGAGCAGCTACAGGAAATGTTCGAAGCGCCGGATATTAGGCCACTCAGCGCAAGCGACATCTCTGCGGCGAATCGAAGGCATGATGAGGCATTAGCCCACAGCCCTTGGTTTCGGCTCTGGCAGCGATATGGCGTCTGTTGCCGAGACGAGTCCCCAGTGCTCCGACTGGGCGAGGTGGAGAACTGACTCTCCTGCGATGAACGTAAAAAATGGCAAAGAAGAAACCTGCTGGTCTCCTGCCGAAACTCACCGAGACTGAACAAGATCTACTTTCGCACATCCAAAACGGATACCAGCTTGAAACTGATTCGCTCGGCGCCAACCCAGTTCTGCGGCGGTTGAAAGATAATGAAGAAATGCGGCCTCTGTCTGCCAATCGCAATACCATCAAGGCGACGGAACAGCGCGGACTCATCAGTCCCGCAAAGGTCGCGACGCGCTCACAATCGCGTGGCGTCGGAAAAAGAAAATAAACTAGGACCTCCGCTATCCGGCAACTGGATCGGTCTCGATGCAGTCGCGTCTGTCCGCAACTCATCTCCGTTTAGCTCGACCTGAATTCTTATCGCTTTTTTGTCTCAGGCATCAGAATAGAGCATCGCGGAACGCAGGAATGGGCTGGGTGGGGGCAATTTTGTAGCGGGGACTCCAGTCTTGAGCATCCGAAACGCTATCGAAGTGTTCGGTTAATGGATGGATCGAAACGGCGGAAGGGGAAGAATGACCGGAAGAATGATCGAATCGATGCCAACAAGTTGGCCCGATTGGGACGCCTAGATCCGCAATCGTTGCACCCGATGCGACACCGGAGTAAGGCAGTACGGCAGGACCTGGTGGTATAACGAGCCCGAGATGCGTTAGTGGCGGTGCGGACGGAGCTGATCAACGCCACGCGAGGACTGGTAAAGAGTATGGACGCACGGCTCCCCATCTGTTCCAGCCCGAGCTTCCCACAAAAAGTAGAGGAGGCAGTTTCCGTCGAGATCCGGTGAAGCGCTGTTGCCGCTGGTGCGTATGGCGGCACCAAAAGGGACGTAGCCGCTTCTTGGCATCCGGAGCAAACGTGACGATAGGGGGATTGTTTACCTTCCTGCCCGACACTGCAAATACAGACCAACTTTTGCTTTCGCCACGCTTCTGCTTCTCCAATCTCAATTCGGAGAAAGTCTGGAAACCAGCGACAATCCTGTTAGCTTTTTCTTTTTAGTCTGCAAGCCTCTGATTCAAAAGGATTGGTGGGCAGTGCAGGACTCGAACCTGCGACCTCCTGCTTGTAAGGCAGGCGCTCTAACCAGCTGAGCTAACCGCCCATCCTTGGCAACTCCATTATTTCACAACCGCTTACATATTGACCTGAACGTCTGATAGCAGAGATCCTTTGGAACAGTTTGGACCAATATAAGCAGGAATATCGAATCCAACGCCCACTTGCGCGCCTTCCGCAAGTCGAAGCTCCACCTCCTCGAACAGCTGCGAATACTGCTCGGACATGGTCCGAGGTTTGTGGCCCATCCAGAAATTCTTGATGTCCTCCTGGCATCTCCCCCTCGCAGCCATGTGTTCCGGAAACGGCGAAAGGCATGCCAGCCCATCCCCGGTTCGTCAAGCTGCATGGCTTTGAGGCGTTCTGTAAGCCAACGTTCTTCAATGTTGTTGTGCAGGTGCGGCGTGCCGTTCCGGGTCTTGAACAGCAAGCCATCCTTGCCGCATATGAACACTCTCAGGTACTCTGCAACTTCCGGGTGCAAATCGATGTCACGGTATGCCGCATCGGCTTTAGATAGGGGACGATGAGGGGTTTCTCACGATGAACTTGCTGCCGCACCTGAATCGTACACCCGTCGTTGGTAAAATTTTTCCTTTCGATCGCAAGCGCCTCCGAAATTCGCATTCCGGATGAAGCAGGCAAACTATATAGTGCCTGTTCATCGCCCTCGCTTTCTTGAACAAGTTGGTTGATGGTTTTCGCCTTGAGCGACGGACGGCGCTGTTCCTTCTGATTGACGACAGGCAGGTCCAGCACCGCACTGCCCCACTTGCGATGATGAATGGGTTCTCCTGTTGCGCCGTCCTTCAGCGAGGCAACTACCCTTGACGTACTTGACATATTTATTCACCGTTTCGGCTGCCAGGTTCGCTTTTTTCATCTTGTCCACCAGGGGCTTAACGGTGATGTTGTTCACTTTCGTCAAGGGCAGGTCGCCGATGATGGGAAGAATCCACTTGCTAGGGCCTCAAGGTTGGAGCCACTTGGGGCTTCCCTGTTCTGAGGAGTTAAAGCAACACTGGCTTTGAGCGCTAACGATCGGGATAAATCAGGAATGCTTCTATGTTGGCTTCCGCACCCACCTCATCACAAAGGGAAAGGGAAAACGAATACTCTCAAGAGCCAGTCGAGATTCGGAACGAAAGCAAACTGGATTTCCGGTCGGTGTCACCGAAGGGACACGTTGCCGGGCTGCTGAGAAGAAACTCGCTTCAGTGCAGATGCCGCTTGCTGGGCGACCAGGCCATACCCTATTTGATTCGCGTCCCTTCGTAAAGCCTCCAGTTCGCGGCGTGCATTCGGAAAGTTCCCGGAGCTTACTTCGATTTCACCTAAGGCGAGTCTCGCCTCCAAAGCGTAGTTCATGAAACCAATTCTTTGTGCATCCGCCACAATCTGGCGTAATTCACTATTGGCGTTTTCTCGGTCGTTAGGGTTCCCTGCTGCAGCGCGCACGCGTGCGGCGGTGACCGAAACGGCGAGCTCGGCGTCGCGATGCTGATACTTTTGGGAAAGAACGAGCGCGCGTTCGGTCACTAGCCCTGCGGCGGCGATTTTGCCTTGATCCAGAAGAGCACGAGCCAGCACGGCGGATGCGAGCGCTTCGTCCCTGGGAGACTTCTCTTTACGAAATTCATCGGTCGCTTTTCGCGCGAGACTTTCCGCTTCCAAGGGCTTGCCTTGATCCACAAACAGTGCGGACAATTCGGTTTCCACCTCCGCCGCACTGGAGTGATCGCCAATCTGTTCGAACTCCGAGATTGCTTCATTCTCGTATTTGGCGGCGAGTTCGACCTCTCCCGCTGTCCGCATGACGCTGCCGAGACCTGCCAAATTTCCGGCAGCTTTGCTTCGGTCGCCGATATGATGGCAGATGTCCAGGGACTCCATGTACATCTGCTTTGCGCCACGGCGATCGCCGAGAACCAGCAGGACGCCACCGAGATTGCTCTTCGCCATAGCGATCCCATCCTGATGCCCGATCTCGCGGTAGATGGTGAGCGATTCTTCGAAGTTGCGCCGTGCTGCCTGAGGATAACCAAGACTCATTAAGCGGTCGGCCAGATTGTTTAGTTCGACTGCGACCCCGTTCTTGTCGCCGAGTTCGCGATAGATTCGCAGGCATTCTTCGTAAATGTTCTTTGCCTTAAGATTCTCGCCCTGCAAGCCCAAGGCTATTGCGCCAACGGTTGCAGCCTCCGCCTCTCCCCGGCGGTCGTGTGCGGCTGCAAACAGATCTTTTGCCTCCTGGGCACGTTTTTCCGCTTCGTCGAGGGGACCAAGGTTGTCGAGGGCCCAGGCCTCATCGGCATCCGCCTGTGCAAGCAATAATGACGCTCCCAAAGCTTTTGCTTTCTTGATAGCTCGAACGGTGGCGGCTAAATCGCGTTTGAAGTCGCTCAAGGACTCCGAAGCCAAAGCTTCTGCAAGGTCGATTCTGGGATCGTCTCCCATGGGAGCGGGAAGGCTTCGAAGGGCAGCGACGGTTTCAAGAGCTTCTTTGCCTTTTCCTCCACGGACCTCAGCATGTGCCAGAGCTAATCCGTAATCGAGGGAGTCGGGAAAGAATGCGAACAAAACCCGATAAATATCGACGGCTTTGTCCCATTCTCTAGACATCTCGTGATATCGACCTTCAACCAAAAGGCGGTCGGCTCGTGGCAGGGCATTCGAGAGTTCGAACGCATGTTTGGCTTCGTCCTTGGCTTTTTCATCGTACCCGAGTGTGGCCCAGGCGGTGGCCAAAGCGGCATGCGAAAGCGCAAAGTTCGGCTCGACGACGATCGACGTGCCCAACAGATCGCGTGCGGCCTGGGCGTCAAACACGCGCAGCTTTGCCAGTCCCTCGGAGTACAAGCGGGCAGCATCGTGGTTCGAAGGCAAGGCGACGGCAACCTGAGCTTCTTCGGTGCGAGTGACGGCCTCAAGACCTAACTTAGTTCTGAGGTGCTCGCCGGCTTCAGAGACCAATTCAAAAAGACGAGACTCGCTGCCGGTCTTCGAAACGGCGTCAATGGTTTCTCCAGTCCGCGTGTTCTGCAGTCGCAAGTCGAGACGAATCGAGCCGTCTCGACTATTGCCCAAACTAGCGTAGGAGCCGACGACTACCAGATCAGTGCCCAGATTGCTTCCGATGCGGCTCAAGCTTTCTCTCGCCAGACTATCGGTCTCCCCCAGGGACAGCTCGATTTTGGCCCGTGCCACGCTTTCGGCTGGAATGGTTCGCAGCTGATCGCCGGCGGACAGCTCTGTCGTCAACCAATCGGAAAGGGCGGTCGAGATCCAGGCCTGGTCCTCACCTCCGGAAAGGTTGCGAAAACCAAGTACCGCGACGGAGCGGCGTGGAGTGAGCACCTTACTCGACGAGCCGGTTGCACCGGCCCCGCGCAATTGCGTGTAATAAGCTAGGCCCGCCAACAAAAACAGAAGCGAAGTCGCCATGACCGCGTTCCTCTGACCAAAACGGAACCGGGTAGTACGTACGCTATGATCGTGGCCGGCGCAAAGAATCTGTGCTTGCGCCAGAGGCGGACTCGACGCCGCTGCAGAATGCGATAGCATCTGTTCGACTTGAACGGGCGCAACGAAGCGGTAACCCCGCCGGTGAAGTGTCTCGATAAAGCGTGGAATTTCAGCTGAGTCCCCTAAGGCAAGACGCAGCTTGCTCATGGCCTTATTCAGGCTGCGGTCAAAGTCTACGAACGTGCCCGCAGGCCACAACTGTTCGCGTAAATGCTCCCGTGTGATGAGCTCTCCAGGGTGTTCGAGCAAGAGCAGAAGGATATGAAAGGGCTGCTCTTCGAGGTGGACGCGGATTCCATGTTTGCGGAGCTCCGCCGTATACACGTCAACCTCGAAAACGCTGAAGCGTATGCTGTTGTGGCGAAAAGAGAGGGCGTCCATGTCAGAAACCCCGTGGAGCTGAGACCCCAATTTTGGTGGCGAGCGTAACACGCGAAAGGGATCACTAGCAAGATCGTTTCTAACCAACTTGCCGGAAAAGGCTAATGGGTAATTTATTCAGACAGGTCGCCGGTCCGGACCATGCCACCTTATCCGCCCGGAACAACAGTTCACAAGTAGCCTGATTTCAAAGACATAGTCGGGAGCATGAGAAGGACACTGAGATGCATTGACATTTTCGGCCGGAAGTCAGAACACTACCTCTCCATGCTGTCCATATCTCTACGATGGGGAGCTGCGCCCGACCCATGAGATCCTCCAGAAGGCAATTCTTGACCCACATCGGTGCCGCTGGCCTTGCAAACTGGGTTTTCTTCCCCCATCCCTTGGCGGCCAACCGGAGTGGGCAACTCGCGTTGGGTGCCGATACAAATAAATCGGCTGTGCCGGCTGATACGGATGAGGTCGCCAAACGGGTGCGGCAAGAATTTCTGCATGCCTGGAATGCCTATAAACAATACGCCTGGGGCCACGACGAGCTTCGTCCTCTGAGCAAAAGCTATCGGGACTGGTATGCTCTGCCGCTCTACATGACGCCCGTCGACTCGCTGGACACGATGATCATCATGGGCCTCCAGGATGAGGCTGAGAGCACACGCGAGTTCATCGCCAAGCACTTGACGTTCAATTGCGATATCTCGGTCAAGAACTTCGAGATCACCATTCGCATGCTTGGTGGCCTCCTGAGCAGTTATCTGCTTTCGGGGGACAAGCGTTTGCTGCAGCTGTCCGAGGATCTGGGAAGCCGTCTCCTGCCGGTATTCAATTCCCCAACAGGGATGCCGTATGTATACGTAAACCTCAAAACTGGGGCCGTGCACGGTGAGCACACCAATCCTGCCGAGGTGGGCACACTGCTGCTTGAGTTTGGAACACTCGGCAAGCTTACCGGAAAACCTATGTACTACGACAAGGCGAAGCAAGCCGTGGTCGAACTCTATAAGCGCCGATCTTCGATTGGTCTGGTGGGAAGTGGAATCGATGTAAAGACCGGGCAGTGGACGGACACCACCAGTTACGTCGGTGGCGGGATCGATTCCTACTATGAGTATCTGCTCAAATCGTGGCTAATGTTCGGTGATAAAGATTGTGAACAGATGTGGCGTGCAAGCATCGAAGCGGTCAACAAGTACGTGGCAGATGAGCACTCCTCCGGGCTCTGGTACGGCGAAGTGGATATGAATACGGGAACGAGAAAAGGCACGGATTTCGGTTCGCTAGACGCCTTCTTCGCGGGCACACTGGCATTGTCAGGTGATCTGGATCGCGCGCGTCGCTTGCAGGACTCCTCGTACAGAATGTGGATGCTTTATGGCATCGAGCCCGAGGAGCTGGATTACTCCAAGATGAAGATTGCTTATGACGGCTACGCGCTGCGCCCGGAGATTATCGAATCTGCTTACTACCTTTATTCTTTTACACATGACTCGCGTTATCGCGAAATGGGCCAAACCTTTCTCGATAGCCTGGTAAAGTATTGCAGGACCGATGTTGCCTTTGCCGTTCTCCAGAATGTCGAGACCAAGAAACAAGGTGATCGCATGGAGAGCTTCTTTCTTGCAGAAACACTGAAATACTTATACCTGCTGTTTGCACCCGCAAAGGTGCTCGACTTGGAGCAATTCGTATTCAATACTGAAGCGCACCCGCTCCGAAAGGACTTCACCCCGCAATCTTCCGGAGTTTAAGTCGGGTCGCGTCTGCGGATGCACACTCTATTTCACCGCCCTATTTCCGCGCCAGGGGGGAAATGAACGGGTGATTTTTGCCAGCCTAAAAAGCAGCCTGCATTGACATGCCAGCCTGTGAGGATAAAATCGATTTTGTGAAATCCCCGCTATGAGGCCTCCAAGAGATTTCGTCGGCCCGGTGCTTCGCCTTTTCGTTCTTGCGCTTATCTGTCTCTGCGTTTTGACTAGAGTTGTAGCGCAGTCCACGGCGGCAGAGAATGATCCCCGAGTTTCGAGACTCTACAATGAGGCGAAGAAGGAGCAGGCACGCGGCGACCTCGCAGGCGCCGCCGCCAGTTATGAAGTTTTATTGCAAATTGCGCCTCGCCTCGCCCCCGCATACAACAATCTGGGTTCGCTTTATGTGAGGCAGCGCGAATACAGGAAAGCAGCGAACGTGTTGGAAAAGGGCCTGAGGGTGGATCCGAAGATGTCTTCCGCCTCGGCTCTCCTCGGCATTGCCCTTTACGAACTGGGCGATTACGCCGCAGCGAAACGGAACCTGGAATCCGCTCTGCGCGCGGATCCCAAAGACACCAATGCCGAACTCCTCCTTGCCAATGGCCTGATCAAGCTTGGCGAATTCCAAAGCGCCGCAGACCATTTGCGGCGACTCTCCGAGCGTCTGCCGGAAAACCAGGAAATCTGGTATCTGCTCGGAAAAGTGCATATGAAATTGTCAGAGGAAGCCCTTTCGAAACTCACCAACCTGGATCCGAATTCCGTGTGGGTCCACGAAATTTCAGGCGAAGTGATGGAGAGTATGAAGAATTATGACGGTGCCCTCCTGGAATACAAAAAGGCCGTGGAGGTGGCGCCGCAGCAGGCGGGTACCCACTACCATCTGGGGAACGCATATTGGTCGCTAAATATGTGGGACGCGGCGACGGAGCAGTTTCGCGCGGAACTGGCAAACGACCCTTCCAATTGTCTGGCGCAATGGAAAATGGGAAACATCATTCTGGAGGAGCACGGAGACTCAGCGGGAGCTTTGGCAGAAATCCAGAAAGCGCTGGATGCGTGTCCAGATATGATGTCAGCCCGCGTTGACCGTGCTCGCGCGTTGATCAAGCTGGAGCGGCACTCGGAAGCCGTCAGCGATTTGGAGGCTGCCGTAAAAGCCGATCCGGCGGAATCTTTGACGCACTTTCTCCTGGCGCAAGCCTACCGCGCGTTAGGGCGTACGCAAGAGGCGCAAGCGGAGATGAAAGTCTTCAGCAAACTGGAAGAGAGTTCGCGCGCAAAAACAGCGGAGCGAGCAACGGAGTTGCTGCAGGAGAAAGGCAAAGAGCGGTGAACATTTTCTTGGACAGCGGTTATCCTCCGAGATCAAGAACCATTCCTAGCGCCGGGGAAGCTCGGACGGGGAAGAGCTGCTGAGTGCGCTGCAGTGGACATATTCGGCGTTGGCTTTTTCCGCGAGTCCCTGCTTGCGATAAATGGGAGCCAACATGCAATGGAGATTGGCAGTTTGCGGAGAAAGTTCGATCGCCCTTTCTAATTCCGTCTGTGCTCTGGGAAATTGTTGGGCGCGGGTGTAAGCCTTGGCGAGGAGTTCGTGCGCGCGCCATTCGGCCGGGGCAATCTCGACGGCCTGAAGAAGGAAAGGAATAGAGTCATTTGCCCGGTTCTGATCAATAAGAAGGCTACCGAGGTCAATATAGGGGCCAGGGTCTTTAGTGAGCGACTGCGCTTGCCAAGCCACGGCTTGATGGTACGCTACGGCGGCGTCATCGTTGCGGCCTAGACCAGCAAGAGATAAGCCCAAGTTGTCCTCCGCCTGCACATTTTGAGGATTGAGCTTGAGACATTGCTGGAAGGCGCTGATCGCTTCGGCGAAGCGATTCTCGTTGTACCTGGTACGGCCGAGGTGGTACCAGCCTTCCCAATCGTTGGGGGCCCATTCCAGCATTTTCGTCAACCATTTGTCGGCGGCGGCGAGGTCGCCAAGCAAAATGTAGTTGAAAGCCACGGTCTTCAAGTCGCCGGAGGAGGGCGTGCGGAATTTTGCGCCGGCAGTGAATTCCGCAAGCGAGGCCTTCGCCATCTCCTGGATGGCTTTTGAGCCGGTTGCATCTGAAGCATCTGAACTCAGGGCTTTCTTGGCTCCCGTTGGGTTAGGAGCCGGAGACTGTAACTGCCGCTCGATAGCAGCTCGTGACTGAATCTCGCGGAACAGAATATGACCCAGCAGAAAATGGGCGTCTGCAGAATTGGGGTGACTCTCCAGGTAGAGGCGAACAGTGCGGTCGGCGTCAGCCAGGTTGCCCTTCCGGAAAAACGAGTTGGCGTCAGCCAGAAGATTTCCGGGTTGACCGTCAGACTGAGCGGGGGTCTCCGCGTAGGAGCGGGTCGGGAAGATTGGAATCGAGAGCAATAGGGCAATACAAAGGATGAATTTTCTATCGTAGCCAACCGCTGGCAAGCCGAGTTGGACGTGGGCAAACACAGAATACAGAATAAAGATAGCTGACATTGTAGGTGGCGGGCGCTCACGTTTTCAATTTCAATGATCCTGCTATAGATTCCGATTCCGAGGCCAAGTTCGACAGGCTACGCGGGGCTAAATCTTGGATCATCGACCTGCGCTACAACAGTCGCGGATCAAGCGACATCGGCTATGCCATCGAGTCTCACTTCGTCGATGCTCCTGAAGAAGGCAGCAAGCAGAGCACACTACCCAGCAAAACAGTGGTGCTTTGCAGTGCGGAAGTCGGGCTTAGAGGGGGCTCCGAGCCGTGCGTGCCGTTCTTTTCATGGGAATGGAGCGATCCCTCCGATCAGTTCTTCTCTTTCGTTTCCGTCGGCGACTTCGTAAACTTCGCAAACCCTTCCAGCGCCGATTTTACCTGTTCTGCGTATGGTCCATTCGGGTCCAATTGCAAGCATCTCTGGTAAGCCTCGAGGGTTCCCGGAGGGATGACGTAAACGATCTTTCCGTCCTGCGACTGGGAAGTAATGGTGCTGCTCAGGGAATCGCCCAAGAGTTTCCAGGCCAACGCATCTTGCGGATTGAGTAGCGTGGCCTTCTGAAGCGGCGCAACAGCGTCAAACAACTTTCCTTTGTTCGTGAGCACAATGGCGACATTTTTGTAGCAGCCTGCCCGCATATTTTTCGCTGTGGGATCCACGGTTAGAATCTTGTCGCAGGCCGCAGTCGCTTCTGGCATCTTGCCCACCTGCGCCAAATCTGTTCCGAGTTCCATGTACGTCCCCACTGCCGGCTTCAGCATTGCTGCTTGCTCCAGCGTGTTTATAGCTACCTGATATTGCCCTACGCCTCCATAAGCCAGCCCGAGATTGCTCAAAATCACCGGGAGGTCCTTGTCTTGCACCAACATATCCACTGCTTTCTGCCGGCTCACCAAACCATCGCGTATCACCCCAATTAGGCCAATCGCCTGTAGGCCATTTTCATCCCTCACTTCCGTCTCTTCGAGCGCCTGCTCATATTCCGTAATCGCCGTTTGATAATCCTCCTTCATCCTGGCAAGCAGCTTGGGCTTTTGATCACTCGTTGCCATCTGAAGTTGCTGCCGGATCGCCTTGGCCTCCTGCATCGCCTGATTGCCGTTCGCGAAATGTGGCTTCATCAACTCGGATCTTTTGACCGCATCGTCCTTCGTTTTGGTTGCCGTTTTGATATCGGTCTGCTGGCCCGAGAAACCCAAGTCTTCCCCGGAGAGCGGATACGACGGGACTATAAGAAGTATGAGCAGCGTGAGTTCGCTAACTTTCAAAAGCAACCGACCCATGATCAATTCTCCTTCACTGTGCAGTAAGGTCACCGCCGCATTATGTCGCAAAAAGGTATGGTCGGCCACGGGATTCGCGACCGACGACCGCTGTCTGAGGTCTGATGTCCAAATGAAATTGCCGATGGCGCTCCTGCCGTGTTTTAGCACCACGGCACGTTGCGCCAAGCTTGCCTAGCTTAGCTATTGCTTCAATATCACTTCGATCAAATCTCCGAGCTGCTGAGCGGTGAATTGGTTTCCTTCGATGTTGGCCGCCAGCCTACCCTTTCGATCGACAACCACAGTGTGCAAGGAGTGTAGCAACTCGGCCTCGTCCAGCCAGGAGTTGACCGCAAACAAGGCGCAGAGATTCTTTACGACCGGGGGCGGTCCAGTCAGAAAGTGCCAGTTTCTGTCGGCATGCCAGGTACGTGCATAGTTGGCCAATGTTTCTGGTTCATCGTGGATGGGATCAAAGCTGAGGCTGAGCAGTATCAGATCGTGTCCCATCTTGTTCTGGAAGCGCTTCTGCACATTTCCCAGGTTGTTCGTTAGGCGGAAACAATATTCGGGAAGCGTGCAATGGGTGTAGAAAAAATTCAAGACCAATACCTTGCCGGGAAACCCGGCTACATCAATTCTCCGTCGGTTCTGGTCTGTCAAGATGGCGCTCGGCACCCGCTCTCCGAGTCTCATCGCTTTTGGGTCAGGCGCACTTGGCTCAAGCTCCTGTACCATCGCCAAGCGGCGGGCAGCAAGGGACTGCTGCTCAAGATTGTTGAATTGGCGAATTGTGATGCCTTCCGCGTAGTGCAGTGTCCCCTCATCCCGAATCGCAAAATCGACCAGTTGTCCCGGTGCAAGCCCGGCGAGGAAAGGATCTTCCTTTACCGAGAATTTTGCCATGCCGGCGGGCAGGTAACCCGGAATACCTTCGCAAGACAAAAGAATGGTTTTCTGTTGTAAATCAACCTTTAACACCATTCCCGCGGCCGCATGCCTCGCCGCAGCCGACACCGAAAAGGTGCATGTGAACAAAAGCGAAATGAGGACAACGAATTTCATACCGCGTTGAGATGAAGCGACCGGGACTAGTCTGCCTGCGAAACCTGTTTCCCGCCGAACTCAAATCGCTTTGGCGTCAAGACTTTGTACTCCTTAGCAAACTCGCTGATCTGAATAAACTGATTTGGGCGCACATCCTGAAAACGTTGCACGGTCTTCGTTACGGGCCAAGAGATCTCCACGCTAAGGATTCGTGCCGATTTGCCCAAGCCAATGTGCTGCGCGAGCGGGGAGGCGCCAAAAGACCCTCCGCTATTTACTGTGCGAAAGATCATGCGCGCTCTTTGATCATTATTTTCAACCGTCAGCTTGATCTGAGCGCCAATGGCGCCACGATTGCTTTTTACTCCAATCAGCTTAATATCGATCCAGTCATTGCTGTTTCCGGGATTTGCGAAGAGCCGAAACGCGTGTGCATCCCCGGGGGTGGCTCCTCCCATAGACGCCAATATGTCTTCGTGTCCAGCATTGCGCAGATCGGCGAACGCAGTGCCATGCCCCTTGTGCAGATCCCCTATCCCGGCGGACGAACTGATATCCGTAAAAGACTCGCCCTGTTGGTTTCGAAGCAGCACTTTGGGGAGCAAAAAGCCGTACTCCGGCCCTCCGGTCCCGAGATAGATGTCCAGGAAGCCATCGTCGTCCACGTCACCGAAATTGGCCCCCATGGGTGCGTACACGTTGTCCAAATGCACTTCTGCCGTCACGTCCTTAAACGTTCCGTCTTTCATGTTCTTGAATAACTTCAGCGTCTTGGCGCTGTACGGAAGTCCAAGATAGCTTCGCAGCGATTCATCGGGAGAGAAAAAGAAGCTATTGACCAGCAGGTCCGGCCAGCCATCATTGTTGTAGTCGAAGAACCAGCTGGCGAAGCTCTGAGAGTCGGCTAACTGGACACCCGCTCTCTGCGCCACATCCGTAAAGGTCCGGTCATGATTGTTGTGATACAGGAAGTTTGTGCCGTAAAGGTTGGAAACGTAGAAATCAACGTAGCCATCGTTATCATAGTCCCCCGCGACGACCGCCTTGCTGAAGGCAATCTTGTCCACACCTGAGGAGTGGGAAATGTCCTCGAAGGTGCCATCGCCGTGATTGCGAAAAAGCTGCGCCGGCCCATTCTCATTTCCGATGAAAAGATCGACGAACCCGTCATTGTCAATATCTGCCCAAACTGCCGCTTGGGTGCGAGTCGCCTCCGCTAAGCCGGCTGCCGCAGTCACGTCGGTGAAGGTTCCGTCGCAATTGTTTCGTAGCAGGGACTTGCGAATCGGAAACTCCCATGCTCCGCGCAGCACCAGGAAATCCATGCAGCCGTCGTTGTTGTAATCCGCCTGAATCATATTGAGACCGCCGAGTTGATCGGAAAGCCCTGCCTGAGCGGCGCGGTCGGTGAATGTGCCGTCTCCGTTGTTATGGAAGTAGTGCAGCGGTTCGCAGACGTTGTAGCTCGAGATCATCACATCCAGCAGGCCATCATTTTCAAAGTCATCAACGATGACCCCACTGGCCATCGAGATAACATCAATTCCGGCGCTGCTTGCCGCATCGGTAAACATTCCGACATTTTCCTTTGAGGCGAACGCACTCGGTGGAATGAGGTATTTCTCGGGAACACCTGCCGGATATTTCCCCATCGTCATATAGGCGAGGTTCAGCAGCCATTTCGTCTGGACATCGTCGGGCTTCTGCGAAAGATAGTTAAGAAAATGTTCCACGGCTTTCCCGGAATCGGCGACATTGTCGTACCTCATTCCGGGACGAGGAGGGAAGATACATTTGTCGGCGGGGTGTCGGTAAACGTCATTGTCCATCTCAGATTTGTGCAGATATGCGACGCCGAGCACCGCCTCCAACTGAGCAACTCCTGCGGGTACCGAGGCCATAGCGATTTTGTACGCCGCCTCCCATTCCGCCACGGCTTCGTCCATTTTGCCCTGGTACGCTTCGACTTGGGCCAATGCGTAGCGCGCTTGGATCAGATCGACGGGGTTGTCCAGGGTCGAACCGGCCGCCGCCGGAGAATGTACCCTGGTCTTGATTCGATCTTCCAGAAGCGAAAGCGATTTTTGGCGAATTTCGCAGATCTCCTTGAAGTTCTGTTCCCATCCCGCCGGCTTTGGATACTTTTGAAAGGCTAAGTCTGCAATGACCTGTCCTGCAACATCGACTGGATACTTAATGCTGCTTTTTCCGGTAAGTGGGAGATCCCGGTTAGCGCCCATACCTTGGCCTACCGTGCCCTCGCTCGCAGAAAGGACTTTGAGAATGGCGTATCCACCCGGGACCTTCACAACGTTCGTGACTTGGTCAGGCCCAAGCCCGCGGAGAGCCTCTCGCAGTTCAGGTCGCAAGGTGGCCAGATCCACTTTTCCCAGATAGCCGAAATCCCCGGCGCTTGGATCGATGGATTTGTTCTTGGCAATGGTTCCAAATTCTTTGCCGCTTCTCAGTTCTTCCAAAATTTGTTTTGCCTCATTCTCGGTATTAACCACGATGACGCGAAGCAAAACTTCTCCTCGGCCGCCCGATTGCGCGCTCGAGATCGTGGACGAATTGAACGATAGGAACAGAATTGGCACGATGGCGAACACTAGCCGGCGCCTGCGCAAATCCGAGAAAGTATTTTTGGGTGTCTGGCTCTCCACGGGGACGGAGATGCCCGTCACGATTTCGGAGTCGCAATATGCTTCCTGTGCTCCAACGAACATGGAACATGTGTCGGCGGGCTTCATTTGGTTACAATTCCAAGCATCGACTGCAACCGGCGCAAGGCGAATGATTCCAGCACTGAGCAGAATGGGAGCTGAAGCTCTCCATGGCGGTACTGGGTGAGATTCGCCAGTTATCGCTTTGCCGCTCCGTGCGGCACCTCCCCGCGCAACGGTTCATCCACTTGGAGAATCTGATCGGCGAGCACGGCCTCTAGGGTTTGCATGATTCCACTCGGCCAGCGGATCTCCACTTTCTCAGCCACTCCCTCCGCTCCCAGGCCGAAGTGCACGCGCTTATCGCTCGATGAAAGGTAACTGCCCGCGGTCGCCACGGTTTGGAACTGAATTCCCTTTGAAGTCGTCAATTTCACTTCAGCGCCGATCGCGTCTCGGTTGCTGCGGTGGCCCACCAGCTTCAAAATCAGCCAATGATTTCGGGTAATCGTCTCATTGCGCAGAATGTGCACCGCACCGTCATTGGTGGTAATCACCGCGTCCAGGCGACCATCGTTGTCGATATCGCCGAGAGCCATGCCGCGCCCCACCCAAGGCTCGTTGAAAACGCTACCCCCGGATCGAGAAATATCCGCGAATTTTCCTTCCGTATTGCGAATCAAAATGGGTGGCTCACGATAGCGCAAATTGGGAGTGGTCAGTTCAACATTGTCCATGTCGTGTCCCTGGGCGATCAGCACGTCCTTCCAGCCATCGTTGTCGACGTCCATGAATCGAAACCCCCACCCTGAGTGGGGTCGCGTGATGTCCGCCAGCCCGCTCACATAGGTCGTGTAAGTGAAGGTACCATCCCCGTTATTCTTATATAGCGCATAGGCTTGGTTGCCGAGGTCAGTGATGAGTAAATCGGGCAGGCCGTCATTGTCGTAGTCAGCGAAGTCCACGCCCATGCCGGCGTATGTCCCGCCCTCGCCATCCACAGACACGCCCGACATCAGGCCCACTTCTTCAAATGTGCCATCCCCCTTGTTGTGGTACAAGAATTGGAACATCGAGTCATTTGCGACACAAATATCCAGGCGTCCGTCCCGGTCGTAGTCCGCAAAGGCGATTCCCAAGCCTTTCCCTGGTTTAGAGAGACCAATTCTCTTCGAGATCTCAGTAAAGTGTCCGTCGCCGTCGTTGTGATACACCAGAGGGGTTGCTGGAGGGAAAAGCTTGGGATCGCAATACGACCGAAAGCCAGGTTGGTGCGGACCGCACCAGATATCGCCAAAATCCCATTCCATGTAACGCAAGACAATCAAATCCAGTAGTCCGTCATTGTCCAAGTCCACCCACGCGGCGCTGGTGGACCATCCGCCACCACCGACACCAGCTCTCTCCGTGACATCGGTGAACGTGCCGTCGCCATTGTTGTGATAAAGCCGGTTGCCGCCATATGCAGTCACAAACAAATCGGCATTGCCGTCGTTGTCGTAATCGCCTACGGCCACGCCCATGCCGTAGCCCGATCCTTCGAGCCCCGCTCTTTCCGTGACGTCCTCGAAGGTTCCGTCACGCTTCTGGTGGTACAGGCGATTCCAGTATTGCTGGCCGGTTTTCTGCGGAATGGTTCCTTTGGGAGTGGGGTCGGTAAGCGGCGCGCCATTGACGAGAAAAAGATCCAGCAGGCCGTCATTATCGTAGTCGAAGAGCGCGGCACCACCACCCATGGTTTCAATCAAATACTTTTTCGAAGTGTGAGAGGCAAGGTTGCGAAAATTCACGCCGAGTGCCGCCGTGACATCCGTAAACTTTGCTTCTGTCACACCCGCGGTTTTTGCCCCGGTGGTTCCGCCGATCGCGTTGGGCGTGCTTGTCTGCGTCGAGAGAGGTATGAGCGGAACGAGCAGAGAGAAAACAAGGAAGAGCACCGAGCGCCGATCCATCAAACGTAGCGCCAGGCCCAGGACAAGTTCCAGGCAATGCGCGTGCACCGCCAGAAACCGGGTAAGAGGAGGTCGGAGTGTTCGCATTTGTTTCATTCCCGATGAGCTCTCCCCCCGTCTATTCCTCTGCTGACGAGTTTCGGGATGAAGCATGCTCGAGCGCCTCACAGCGCTCAAATTCAGCCTTAGCCTTGGGCGCCATGCTTTCTTGCCGATAGATTTTGCCCAGGAGGCAGTGCAGGGAAGCCGTTGCCGGTTCGAGCGCAACCGCCCTTTCGAGCTCCGCCTGCGCCTCGGGCAGGCGATGTAGCAGGGAGTAAGCCCTTCCTAGTTCCTTGTGTGCTTTCGATACCTTGGGGGAAATGTCGATAGACTGCGTGAGATAGAGCACGGCCTTTTCCGGTTGATTTTGGTTCAGGTAAAGATGTGCGAGCTCAATGAACGGCTCAGGGTCCTTAGCCGTGTTTTCTGCTTCCCAGGCGATAGCATTCCCAAAGGCTTGGACGGCTTGATCGTGCTGGCCGAGGGCCTCGTACGATAACCCCACATTGTTTTCCGCTTGGGGGTTATGCGGTTCGAGCTTTAAGCACTCCGCAAACGCTTCAATCGCCTGTGGAAACTGGCTCTCGCTATATTTCGTCCGCCCTAAGTAGTACCAGGCCTGCGGGTCGCGGGGATCCCACTGTACCGAGCGCCTCAGCCAATGATCAGCGTCTAGGTAATCCTTGAGCAGGAGGTAATCAAGCGCCACGATTTTCAGATCAAAGGCGCTCGGGGCGTGATACTTCGCTCCCGCGGTGAATTCTGCGAGTGATTCCTGAACCTTCCGATCGCGATATGCAACCAGAGAGCCGCTTAGATTCCCGCTGTTGTAGCGAAGGTCTTCGCCATCCTCTTTCGCTCCTTCGAGCCATTTCCCCTGGACCTCCCGAAACAAGATGAAACCCAGCAAAAAGTGTGCGTCAGCAGAGTCTTGATGTGCGTGCAAGTGCGCCCGTGTGGCGCCTTCGGCTTCGCTCAGTTTGCCTTGTTTCAAGAACAACCTGGTTTGAGCAAGTGCGGGATCAGGCGTCAGAGGCTCGGCCTTGACGGCGTTGTTGATAACGGATGAATTTGAATCTATGCGCTTCGGCGCCGGGCGCGTAATAGAAGACGTGTCTTGCTGTGCTGGGCCCGGAGATCTCTGTGCTCTTGCAGCTAGACTTTCGAGGAGCGAGAGGAAGCATAAGAGGTAAAGATGCGCCAAAATCCAGGAGACGGTCCTCCGCCGGGCGCTGGGGGCGACTGAAGCAGGGCGCGCAGCATGGGTCAATGGTTTCACCGCAAAGACCGCCGAGAGCACCAAGAATTCCCTCGTCGAGGATTATAGGGCCGAGGCTGCTCGGCCCTCAAAAGGAACCAGCCAGCACCTTGTGGCCGGCAGGATCGAATCCGAGAGCAAACGATCACAGCGCAGGGCCAGACTGATCCACCATGTCCCGAGGCCTGAATCCCGCGCGCACCGTCGAGTCCGCAATCTTGCAGGAAAATTGCACTTCGGTCTCGTCGGCGGAGACTGTGGGAGAGCCCGAAGAGGTGGTTTTGGGAAAGAAAAAGATGGCGTCCGCGACCAATCCCTTCGAGTTTTTTTCATAGACGACATGAGTGGGCGAAATTTTGTCTTTGCCCTTTTTCATCTGAAGAAACGCGTTGTCCTGGAAAAACTTTTCGTCATGCTGTTGGAAAGGGGTCATGTCCTCCATGCGAAGGACAACTTGATACTCGCCCTGAGGCTCACTCGCATATTTGTCAACATCCACTTTCTCGCCGTGCAGAACGGCCTGGCGAGCCGTGGCAGCTCGCATCACGCGAGACGATTGCCAGTAAACCTGGACGTTCATCTCTTGCATGTCCTCGCCAGCGCCAACCCGAGCTGTAGGCGCTGGGCTCGCAGCCGGCGTTTGTCCTCTGACGCCACCGCTACTCCGCTCCTGGGCTGCAATGTCCCTCTCGGGACCGGGACGCCACGAGCGTTGTATCGGAGTTACCCGAACCCACGGTGAATCGGTGAAAATAGCTTCCAGCTCCTTTTCGTTCCATTGCTGGTACGGCTTGGCCTTCCAGGGTTTATCACCAGCCCAAAGCAGACTGCCCCCCAGAAGCAATCCTAGAAGCAAGCCAAGTGGTTTGGAGAGAGTCTTCGAATTGAAAAAAAAGTCGGACTTCGCGTTCATCTCGCCCTTCCCAAAACAGAACCGGGACCCGAAGGCCCCGGCGTTCGAATATGCACTGCGATCAGGATAAGAAACCCGAAATCTAGTGCCCTTGAGATCGGGGACTAAAAGTATATCCTAAACTGAGCCTGCCCTCTCCTCGGGGTGTTCCCCTGACAATTTTGTCCATTGAAACCCGCTAAGCCAAAAGTGGAGGTCTGAACAGTACCGTACTGGGTCTGGTTCAAAACATTTCCATCGAAACACTGAATTCCCGCTCCATTGGCAGGGGTGTTATTCAACGAGAAGCGATTGAGCACATTGAAGAATTGGATCGTCAAGTCGCCGCTGAAGCGCTCACCAAAGTAGAACTTTTTGCCGAACGAGATATCCTCATCAAAGTATGGCGGCGCCGACAGGCCACTAACGGTGGGTGTCATGTTTCCAATGGTCCAGTCCCCCGGCGGAGCGAATGCCGTGGTATTGATCACGGGCAGCCCTTTGTAGTAGTTGTTCCAGTTGATGTGGAAGTTGTGTGACGCAAGGTTCGGCCGGTTGCCTACAAAGATGTTGCCAATTAAGGGGTCGCAGTCGAACTGGTCGTAGCAGGCGCTAATACGCAACGGAACCCCACTCTCGTAGTAGTTGGTCAATGAAATCTTCCAGCCGCCGAGCAAGTTCCTCCCCACTAAGCCAGGGCGGTTCAGAAACTTCTTTCCGGGGCCGATAGGCAGTTCGTAGACACCAGCCATGGTGAGCACATGCGTCTGATTATTAGCGCCTACGGACCACTCCTGGTTAGGGTTGTTCGGATCGATGCCCCTAAAATTGAAGGTCGAGAACCCGCTGTCTGTATTGGTTAAATACTTCGACAGCGTGTAAGACACAAGGTAGGTTAGACCCGCCCCCGTACGCTTTTGCAGGCTGACTTGGAGCGCGTTGTATTTATCCGCACCTGAAGTGTCAAAATTGTTCGTGACAAAAGGCATGTGTGGATAAGGAACCTCAGCTTGGAAAAGTGAAATGTGGTCACCACCGCCAGCACCAGGGGACTGTTCCTGGCAGAAATTAGTGTAGGGGGCATATAAGGGGCCGGCAGCGCTCCCGCAGCCGCCCGCGACCAGACCGAATGTTCCCTGGGATTTCATAAATGCCTGGGCAGCCGCTGAGTTCCATGGCTGTCCAAGGACGCAGTCGGTCGTGGCGGGCGGGTTCACGCTGGGATTTTGCGGGCAAACGGATTTTACGAAGCTGTAGTTAAGCGATTGCTTCGCAGACTGGAGTGTAGCCGGCAAGTGGAGATCATGCGTGTGCACGTAGTGAACCGAAAGGAACGTGTTCCAGGGCAGTTCGCGCTGAACACCAATGACAAATTGCTCATCGTAAGCCTGGTTGACCGTCTTCGGCAGCTCGTGAACCTGGGCATAGCCGAGAATCGACGTGCCATTGAAAAACGTTGGACTAAACCCAGGCGATGGCAACCCGGGCAGCGGATTTTTGTCCCATTGACCCAAGCCGGGAATTTGGGTGCCGGGCGGCGCGCCAATCGAGACAACGCCATTCAGGTTGTTCCCGTAGTTTACCGCGACCTTGTTAACGCCGTATTCAAAGGAACCAGTATCCAGCCAGTACCACGAGGCGCCACCGAGCACTACGGTCTTGCGGTTTAACTGATAGGTAAACCCTGCGCGCGGGCTGAAATGGTGCCAGTCCATGGTTTGCTGACTCCAGCCGCTACACCCTGTGCACGTCCCCAGCTTCGCCATGGCACCGAGTAGCGGTTGGCCGTTAAGTGGGTTAATCTCAGTGGAGTTAACGGCATTGGGATCGAAGAATGTGAGCTGGTTGGTGCCAAAATCGTTCTTGAATGGAAATGCCAAGTCCCAGCGAATCCCCCAGTTCACCTTAAGATTGGATCTTAGTTGAATGTCATCCTGGAAATAGGGAGCAACGTAGGTGTTGCTCAGGTTGGTATTGCCTGCGCCGCCTCTTGCGCCCACAGTGGCATCTCCGAGTAGGAAGCTCGCGAAGCCATTTCCGCTAGTGGAACCGGCGGTGTCACCCTGTTGTGCCGTTATGTTCGACGTGAAGGCGATGACTCCCGCGCAACCCGGCTGGCCCGTGGACCCGCCGCATTCGAAATCATCCTGGTGCGAGGTTCGAATGTCCACACCGGCGTTCATGGTGTGCCGACCCCTTATGTAGAGCAAGTTGGCCAGGTACGAGTACCCTGTTTTGTGATTGATGGTAGACGACAGGCCGTTTCCGGGTCCCCAGCTTTGCGGCTCCCACCCGCCTCCACCAAAACCAACACTTGGAAAAACGTTGGGCTGCCCCGAGAGACCCGACGGCAAAGCCCCAGGGAACTGTCCCGTGAGCAGATGAGTGGGAAGGAAGTCATTGCCCTGGTAAACGTACATGAACCCGCCGGTTATCACCAATCTGGAATTGATGGCGTTCGAGTAGGTGAAATTAGCCCCTCGCCCCAATATGGTGGTAATTTGTTGGCCGCTTAAGGGACTATTGACCCAGTCGGGGCCGTTCGGTTGCGGGTATTTCTGCCGCCAATAAACGCCATGGATCGCTTGTTTGGTGGTTAAGTTATGATCGACATTGATGCTGTAATCAGTCTGTAGGTTCAGCGGGACGCCCGTGGGGAGGAAGTTGTTTACTATATTAGAGTTGCTCGGTGCGGGAAGCGGGAACTGTTTCAGTACCCCGGCCGACACCTGACTGAAACAGCTCGACGGAATTTTGTTGTTGGGCCACTGGCTTCCCGGGGATACACCGGCTGGCAAGGAGCAACCCGCAGGTATTAGCGATGGATTGGTGGCCCAAGCCGTTGGGACGTAAATAAGTATAGGAGCGCCACTCTGCGGGTTGACCAAACCGCTGAAATCACCTGAGAGTTCCGCTTGCGTTGGGAGCGTGATGGGACTTTGCGCGATGGACTTTCTGTACCGGTCATAGCTAAAGTACCAGAACGTCTTGTTTCGCCCATCGTAGACCTTCGGTATGTATACCGGCCCGCCGAGAGAAAAGCCCCAGTTGTTTTCGATGTCCTGGTTGGGCTTGTCAATCTTTCCGGCGTTGTTTGCATGTGTATCAAAGTAAGCGCCCGGCGCGCCAAAATAGTTGTCATCCCGATAAAGGAAAAAGGCATTCCCGTGAATTACGTTGGTTCCAGATCTCGAGTGATACTGCTCCACGCCTTGCCCTAGACCGTACTGCGCGGAAAACGTGCCCGTCAATATGTCCACGTCCTTGACCGAGTCGTACGGCGGCTGATTCCAAAATGTGTAGCCTGCGGTTTCCGAAAAGGCTTCGGGAACGCCGTTAAACATGACCTCCGTCTGCTGGTCTACGCCACCATTGATCCGATGGCTAAATCCGCTGCCGGTAACTCCAGGTACTAGAAAGATGAAATTGTCGATCTGTCGATTACTCCCGTTAACCAGCTGCGGCAGGTCTTGCGCGAGCTGCTCGGGCAGGGTTGTGCCAATCTCCGGCTGCTCCGTCTGCAATTCAACAGAAGGAGCATTGACCTCAATTGTTTCCGATACTTTGCCGGGCTGCAAGACGGCGTTGGCAGTCGATGTAGCACCTCCCACCACGAGGACGTTGTTGGTAACGGAGATCCTAAACCCGCTCTTCTCCACCTTGACGACGTACATGCCGGGTATAAGATCAATAATCAGGTAGGTTCCTGCGGAGGTGGTGGTGGTCGTCTGGGCCACGTTGGTGTCCACGTTCGTGACTGTCACTTTCGCGTCCGGAACAACCGCCCCCCCTTGGTCTGTGACCTCGCCGTTAATTCTGCTGACCGCCTGCCCATACAAATGGAGCGGCATTAATAGCAACAAAAAAACTGCCGCCATAAAGCCCGAGACCCACTTCTCACCCGCTTTGCCGACAACAGCGTGGACAAGACCCGTCAAATTGTTCATTTGTGATCCCCCAGCTTATTTCGTTGCAAACGATCTGGACAGACAGACACGCTTTGCGCTAATCCCCATAAAGGTGTCCGCGAGTTTTCGCTCACCAGGCAAAGAAGTCAATCCACCTGCGTGTGATCTTCCCATTCCCGCGTAGTCGATTGAGAAGACGTGGGATAGCTAAGATCATTCCCTGGTTCAATTTGCCAATAAGGGGGCGGCGAACCGGTGAAAATCCGGGTGCGCCAAGCCTTCGTGCGGACAGTTTCCTTGGAAGGCGTATTCTGACGGTTCGGCGATTCTCGAAGAGCGCCTCGTTAATTAGACGTTGGAGGTTTGCCTTCGGTCAACAGAACGATGCAGTCGATGCAGGGGAGGCTGACCTCTTCACGCCGGCCGCTGGGCCAGAAGATTTCGAGTTTGTCGACACTCGAGGCAGAGCCAAGGCCGAAGTGGAGACGCGGGTCAGATGTTGAGGCGTAGCTGCCGCCGCTGAAGACGTCGGCGCGCTGGCGGACGCTGCCGGCCGTGAGGAAGGCTTTCGCGCCGATGGCATCGCGTGGGCTCTTCGAGCCACCCACTAACTTCAGGGTAATCCAGTGGTTGGCGTTGTTGACGACGTTGCGAAGAAGTGTGGGAGTAGAATCCAGATTGTTCAAAACGACGTCAACGTGACCGTCGTTGAACAGGTCGCCGAAGGCCGCGCCGCGCGCGCTGTAGACTGCGGCGAGCCCGCTGCCTGTGGCGGGCGCCACTTCCTGAAATCTGGCGCCATCCAGGTTGTGAAAGAGTTGCGGGCGCTCGGCCCAGGTCATGCCCCAGTCGCGTTGGTCGGCAATGGGATAGACGTGACCATTGGCGATGAATAAATCGAGAAAACCGTCATTGTCAAAATCGAGAAAGCCCGTACCCCAGCCAAGAAACGGAATGGTGGGACTGCCGAGGCCTGCTTTGAAAGAAATGTCGGTAAAGGCAGCGTGCCCGTCGTTTCGATAGAGAGTTTTGTAGTCGTCGGAAAAAGTGGTGACGAAAAGGCCGAGGCGTCCGCTGTGGTTGAAATCTCCGAGGGCGATTCCCATGGAGGCTTGCGCGCGGCCTTCTTCGTTAAGCGCGAAGCCGCTCTGGTAACTGGTGTCCTCGAACGTGCCGTCATGGCGATTGCGGTAAAGGTAGTTGGGAGTGGAGTCATTGGCAACGATCAGGTCGATCCAACCGTCGTCGTCCACGTCGGCGAAAACGGATGCAAAGCCATAGCGGCCTTCGCGATCGGCTACGCCGGCTTTAAGGCTAACATCGGTGAACGTGCCGTCGCCGTTGTTGTGGAAGAGATGGTCAGTTTCGCCCAGCAGTCCCACGGGACCGCAGAAAACGTTGACGCCACGGTACTGGCAGGTTCCTTCGGGAACACCATTCTTGCCCGCGAAGATCGGGCGATCGAGATCAAAGCGCACATAACCGGGAACGAACAAATCGAGCAGGCCGTCGTGGTCGTAGTCGCCCCAAGTCGAACCGGTGGACCATCCGCCGAGAGCGACACCGGCTTTTTCGGCAACATCGGTGAAGGTGCCATCGTGATTGTTGTGGTAGAGGCGGTTCTTGCCGTAATTGGAGACGTAAATGTCGGGCCAGCCGTCATTATCGTAATCAGCGGCCGCCGCGCCAAAACCCCAGCGCTCATTGGCGACGCCGGCCTTGTCTGTGACGTCCGTGAAGGTGCCATCGTGATTGTTGTGAAAGAGGGCGGCACGAGGAGGAGGTTCGGAACCTTTACTGGCGGCGACGGTAGAGCCGTTGAGAAGGTAGATATCGAGCCACCCGTCGTTGTCGTAATCGAGAAGCGCGACGCCGGAGCCAGGAGCATCAATAATGGTAGATGTCTCGGGAGAACCGGAGCGGTGGTGAAACTTGCCGAGCCCCGCTTTATGGGTGATATCCACATAAACGACCGGCGCGCCATCAACAAAACCTCCTGCGGTGATCGGCCGGAGGTGGGAATCCTTAACGGGGGCGTGAATTCCGCCTGTAGACATGCCCGAGGGACGAGACTGTGGAATATCTTTGGATTTGCCGGAAACCGAGGTTGAAGGTTGTTGGCCTAAACCGAGCCGCGATAATGCCAGGCCCGACAACAGCAGTAACGCTAGGAGAAGGAACCGCGAGAACAAACGATACCCAGGAAGAAGCCTCATCTTCGCGCAGCTCCGCGAGCGGGTTCGTCGATCTGGAGGACTTGATCACAGGAGATGTTTTCCGGAGTTTGAAGGATGCCGCTAGGCCAGTGGATTTCGATGGACTTGGCAAGGGTTTCAGAGCCGAGGCCGAAGTGCACGCGCTTGTCCGACCGCGGCTCGGGAGAAAAGTCGGACCAAAATACTCGAACTACCTCGAAGGCAGGATTCGAATGCTCGGGAACGGCTAATCCGGCCAATAGCGAGCCTAGAACGCTAGAAATCGCGAGAGCGCGCATGCGGTCTTGATAGTACAGCAACTGAGCGCGGCGTTCAGACCACACAGCCTTCCCATCGCCGGTACGAAGGGAATGGAAGGAGGTATGCTTCCGGCTGTGAATAGCTTAGCCGGGAAGGTTCTGATGACATGCAAGTGCATTGACAACTCTTGGTATTCAGAGAAGAGTCCCGTGGGAAGGCATTATTGAAGGCATTATCAAGGATAAGGAGGGGGTGCGTCTCTGGCTAGGGGCTCATTATCGAGCAATCGACGCTGAACGATTCTGGGCTAGAGACTAGATTTGGCTCCATAACCGACGAGGAGGGATCGAGTAGGCCCGGGCGTCCAACTCAGGGGGCATGTGGAACTTGGAGGAAACCACATGGGCGGGCTCGAGATCACGATCGGCACTCAGACACCGAGGCTTTGGTGATCACAGCCCTGCCAAGCGCAATTCGAATAATAAGATTTTTTCGAACCTGAAATCCCGCGGGAGCGCCGGCGCTTAGAAGGCATAAATGAAACACACTGCAATCGAATTTAGTCTCCGAGAAGGTTTCTTGCGATTCCCAACGCCATCTATCTTCACAGCTCTCCCGGTGCTCGCTACTTTTCTCGTATTTCTAACATTACCTGCAATCGCGCCAGCGCAATCCAGTTCGAAGCCAGACCTCAGCAAGCAGCCCACGCTCTTCGTGGTTGGTTACGCCCATCTCGACACGGAGTGGCGCTGGGAATATCCCAAGGTCATCAACGAGTACCTGCGCAATACCCTCCGGGACAATTTCAAGCTGATCGACAAATACCCGCACTATATCTTCAACTTCAGCGGCGCCAACCGATATCGTCTGATGAAGGAGTATTACCCCGCCGACTTTGAAAAGCTCAGGCAGTTAGTCAAAGAGGGGCGATGGTTCCCCGCAGGATCCTCGATGGAGGAAGGCGATGTCAATACTCCGAGCGCTGAAACGATCATTCGCCAGATCCTCTATGGGAACGATTGGTTCCGAAAGGAATTTGGCAAGGCAAGCGCCGAATATATGCTGCCGGATTGCTTCGGATTTCCTTCTTCCCTTCCCACCATCCTCGCCCATTCCGGAGTGAAGGGGTTCTCGACACAGAAACTCGTCTGGGGCTCCTCGGCTCCCGGAGGCGGCCCCGAGTCTCGGGAAAAAACTCCCGAGGGCACGCCGTTCAATGTTGGTGTCTGGGTTGGCCCGGATGGCGAAAGCGTTCTGGCAGGCCTGAATCCTGGAGGCTATGGCGGCGGGATCGATACCGACCTTACCAAGCCTTTGCCTCCAGAAAAACCCGATGCCGAGCTGGCCGACCTCCAGAAAAAAGCTCACGAATTACACGCCAAGCTAAGACAGGATGACGAGGCTAGAAAGCCGATTGATCAGAGCGAAGTTCGCGAGTCCATCCGGCTGCACAATCAAGCACAAGACCGTGGCCACGGCGATCAAGATCGTGCGCTCGAACGGTATCAGGACGATTGGGCGGCTCGGGTCGAGCAGAACGGAAAGGTCAGCGGCGTTTTCACCGACTACCACTACTACGGCACCGGCGACATCGGCGGCTCTCCACGCGAGGACTCTGTCAAGCGCCTGGAGGCAATCGTAACCGGGGGTACAGCCGGCTTCCCGCCCGAAAACGAATACTATTCAGACGATCGACCCGGACCAAACTTTCCTGCGGTAAAAGCGGGCGACGGTCCGGTGCGAGTCGTTTCGAGCAATGCGGAACAGATGTTCCTCGCCATCACTCCAGCGCAAGCCGCCGGACTGCCGCACTACACCGGAGAGATGGAACTGACCAACCACTCTGCCGGCTCTCTCACCTCACAGGCGTACCAAAAACGCTGGCTGCGCAAGGAGGAACTGCTGGCCGAAGCCGCCGAAGAAGCTTCTTTGGCCGCGGAATGGCTGGGCGCGCGCCACTATCCACTCCAGCGCTTGAACGACGCCTGGACCCTTCAAATGGGCGGCCACTTTCACGATCTTGCCGCCGGAACTGCCACTCCCCGCAGCTACGAATTCGCCTGGAACGACGACGTTATTGCTCTCAACCAGTTCGCCGCTGTCTTGACCAATGCCTCCGAGGGTGTCGCAGCTGGCTTGAATACCGAAACCAAAGGGATTCCAGTCGTCGTTTTTAACTCACTGGGAATCCCACGCGAAGATGTTGTCGAAGCGAGCTTGGAATTTCCTCAAGGAATGCCCGGCGCCGTTTACGTTGTCGGACCCGATGGCACGGATGCTCCAGCGCAAATCTCCAATGGAAAGGTTCTCTTCTTGGCCCGAGTCCCATCCGTTGGATTCGCGGTCTATGATGTCCAGCCGGGAGAGGTTGGAACAGAATCCCAGCTGAAAGTTTCCGACAATTCCCTCGAGAACCAGTACTATCGGATAAAAATCAACCGCGACGGCGATGTCGAGAGCATCTTCGACAAAAGCCTTTCGAAAGAATTGTTAGTCGCCCCCGCGCGTCTCGCCATCTCCTACGACAATCCTAAACGGTGGCCCGCCTGGAATATGGACTGGGACCAGGAACAGGCGGCACCAACGGCTTACGTCAGTGGGCCGGCGAAGATAAGAGTGGTTGAAAGCGGGCCAGTTCGGGTCGCGATCGAGATCTCGCGTGAGACGGCCGGCTCCCATTTCACCCAACTCGTCCGCCTTTCCACCGGAGACGCTGGCAAGCGCGTCGAATTCGCCAACGTCATCGATTGGAACACCAAGGAATCGAATCTGAAGGCGACCTTTCCGCTTTCGGCCTCTAACGAGTTCGCTACCTACAATTGGGATATCGGAACTATCCGGCGCCCTACCGCCAATCCCAAGAAGTTCGAGGTCGCTTCGCACCAGTGGATTGATCTGACGGATATGAGCGACGAGTTTGGTGCCACCGTCCTCACCGATTGCAAGAATGGATCCGACAAGCCCACCGACGACACCATTCGCCTCACACTAATCCGAACTCCTGGGACTGCTGGAGGCTACCCAGATCAAGCCACACAGGATATCGGCCATCACGAATTCGTTTATGGCATTGCGGGGCACGGCGGCGATTGGCGCCACGGGCAAACCGACTGGCAAGGACAGCGCCTCAACCAACCCCTGATCGGCTTCACCACGGCGCGTCACTCGGGCGTTCTGAGCAAGGAATTTTCACTTGTAAAGATCGACAATTCTCGCATCCGCCTCCTCGCACTCAAAAAGGCCGAGCAGGGCGACGAGTGGATTCTCCGCCTCGTCGAACTCGACGGCCGTCCCCAAACCAATGTTCACGTCTCATTCACGGCTCCGATCGCGACTGCCCGTGAGGTAAACGGACAGGAACAACCGGTCGGTTGCGCGACACTAGAAGACGGCGCTCTGGTCACCTCCTTCTCCGCTTATCAGCCCCGCACTTTCGCACTGAGACTCGGTTCGGCTCCGGTCAAGCTTCCCGAAATACACTCTGCGCCAGTCGATCTTCGCTATACCGCCACCGTCGTCAGCCACAACGGTGAGAAGTCAGGCCCCGGATTCGATGGCAAAGGCAATACCCTTCCCGCCGAAATGCTGCCTTCAGAGATCAATTTTGACGATGTGAATTTCCGCTTACCAACTGCCAAGATGGGCTCGCCCGACGCTATAGTCGCCAAAGGCCAGACGATCAAACTACCTGCAGGCAACTTCAACCGAGTCTACATTCTTGCCGCGTCGAACGACCGCGACCAAAAAGCGACTTTCGACGTCGGAGGAAAACCCGTTGAAATCAACATCCAAGATTGGGGAGGTTTCATCGGACAGTGGGACGATCGTCAATGGACTTCCGTCGACTCTGATCAGGACCATTATGGTGAAATGACCGGCGTGAAGCCTGGCTACATCAAACGCGGCGATCTGGCATGGTATTGCTCTCATCACCACAACCAAACCGGAGAAAATATCCCCTACGCGTACTCGTATCTTTTTGCTTACGAATTACAGCTGCCACAATCAGTTCAAAGCATCAAGCTCCCAAACAACCAGAATGTCTTGATCCTCGCAATGTCCGCAGCCGAGTTGAACCCGAAACTCCAGCCAATCCAACCGTTATACGACACTCTTCCATTACCAGCACTGGGGACCCGCTGAGTTCCTCCGTCATTTCGATTTTGGGAGCATGGCTGGACATTCTCCACTCCTCTGCCTTGTGAAGAATACGTCGCAGTGTCCGCAAATAACATCTTCGGCTTTCTGAGGGGACCGAAAGAAAGTTGCTCGAAGGAACTCATGCTTGCACATGGAGAAGTCAAACCTTTGAGCCTTTCCACGACAGCGCCATCTTGACGCGCGATGCGGGATTGAGAAACCATGAACTCTACCGCACGCGTGTCGAGAATCAGGATTGCAATTCCACAATCGCACTGTCGTGGTCACCAGCATCGGACGTCTGTGCCTGTACAACGGGAAAATCAATCTCAGCCTATCTCTTGCGGGACAGGCCGTCGGGGTCAAGGAAGTGGACCACGGCATCGCGAAAACCGCGGCCGCCCGCCGTTAGGCATCATCACTCGCAACTGAAATTCCGAGTCGACGATTTACCGCATCTTGAAGCTTCTGTTTGCTTCCGATGTGCCGCTCCTGACAACGATGCTCGGATGCCGAGAGCCTCTCCCAGTTGTGGAATTACACTTACGAAGGGGCCGCTCCCTGCCCCATCGCGTGGGCAGCGACCAAGGCAAAGATCAAGAGTGGTACGACATCAACCAACAGAGCGCCGATCTTACGAATCTGGCGAACGGCGAATTGGGTGCGCCCGGATGCGCGGCGTGGGCATTGCTGCGGAATTGCGGCTGCGTGCGAATGACAAATTCTAAGAGCTTTTCGCATCGAGGAACTAATTTGAGCTTTTCTCATCATGCTTCATGTGTTTAGTTTTAGTCCCGACTTCTATTTTGATTGATTTGTATTGGAGCCATCCCCAAACGCCTGAGATTTTCATTGAGTGCCGATAATTCCGTGTTCTTTGTGATTTCCCATGTCGATATTTGGCGTTCCGCCTCGAGCCGAGATTCCTGATAAAGGCTCAAAACCTGAGCGGGAACGGCTCGAACACTCTCTCCGACTGCATTGAAAGCAGCGTCGAGACCGTAATTCGCACTTAAGAGCCCCGCGATATTCGATGCCTTGCTAGCGCCACCTTTCAGGATTCCCCTCATTTTCCTCTGCAGATCTTCGACCTGCATCAATGGCGCTGGATCTTTCGCAAACTGATCCCGCCCCAGATCTGCAAGCTTCCGTTGAACCGCCTCGATTTCTCCCATCGCACGACCGCTCTTGAATGCTTCCTCATAGATGCGCTTACCGAAGGTGAAATGCTCATTCAAAACAGAGGCATCGGCCGATACTCTCGGATCCATTCGGACCCTGAGCTGCTGGGTGAACTTTCTGCCATCGACCATCAGTTCAATTTCGTAAGCCCCTGGTGGAACTCGCGGGCCAGGAGGGACAAGGACCTCATTCGAATCATCGTCTGCTGCCGTCTGCCCGGAACTTCTCCAACGAAGATCCCAAACAAAGCGATGCATTCCCCTCGCGCAACTCAGATGTTGTGGCTCGGGAAACCATCGCTCCGCAACGGCTGACGGAAGATGTCTTTTTGCTTCATCATCTGAGCTGGAAAAGGACCGAATGATCTGTTGACTCTTGTCGAAGATTCTCAGGGTGACTTTTTCCGCGGGGCGTGGAAGAAAGTAATCAAGAATTGCACCGTCCGGAGGATTCTTCGCCGTGGGTTCTTCAGGCGGCAACGGAGTGCCATGAAAGGCATTATTGTCCACTCGAAATGCGGGCACCGGACGAAAAAAACAAGCGTCGGGACAGCGCGTGTCGGCACGGATTTGGCGTAATGGTTCAATGTCATCCAATATCCAGAGACCACGTCCATGGGTCGCAATGACCAGATCATCGCCGTGAACCTGCAAGTCTCGCACGGAGGTTGTTGGCAGATTGAGTTGCAGTCTCTGCCAGTTGTCGCCTTCATCGAATGAAACACTTACGCCCAGTTCCGTTCCTGCAAACAAGAGACGACTGTTACGGGCATCCTCGCGCACTGCCCTGACAAACGAGCTTGAGGCGATACCATGATCAATCTCTTGCCAGGTTCTCCCAAAATCAAGAGTTCGAAAGATGTACGGACGGTAATCGTCTATCGCGTGCCGATCGATTGCTACGTAGGCCCGCCCAGCGCTGAAATGAGAGGCCTCGATCAACGAAACTTTGCTCCAGTTCGCGAGTCCGCGCGGCGTTACGTCTTTCCAGCTTTTTCCACCGTCTCGCGTCATATGTATCAACCCGGTATCGGAACCGGCCCATACTACGTTCCGATCCAACGGAGAAGGAGCAATGGAAGAAACGACTCCATATCCATTTTCGCGCGCATTGACCGACGAAAGTGGAGCTGCATCCACCTGCTGACTTTTGCCTGCACCGGTGAGGTCGGGACTGATCCGGTTCCAGTGCAAACCTCCATCGATCGTGGTCATCACGTATTGCGTGCCCAGGTACAGGGTCGTTTTGTCGACAGGCGAAAAGATCAGCATCGGAGTCCACGGAGCCCGGTACTTGCGGAGCGCAATGGATGATCCCGCAACAAATGCCCACGGAACAGAGCTGGGATTAGAGGCCAGCGCGATCACCGGCCAAGGAGCGATATTCTGACTGAGCGATGTACGCCTGTCGAAGCGTTCCACTGCACCATATGCGTCTGTGGCATAGAGAATATTGGGGTCCTTCGGATCGGGTGCAAAGTATCCACCTTCCGACGCTGAAGTTGTAAACCAGTCCCGGGGTGTGATCTGAAGGTGGTCCGTGCGGCTGGGTACTGCGGCAGATCCGGAATCCTGCTGTGCTCCATAAACCAGATATGGGAACTGGTGGTCCGTTATCAGGTGGTAGAACTGGCCTGTGGGCTGGTTGTACCAGGATGTCCAGGTGTTTCCGCGATCGAGGCTGATGCTTGTGCCCTGATCGGAGGCGAGTAGCAATCTCGACGAATCCTTGGGGTCCACCCAGAGCTGGTGATAATCATCGCCTCCAGGGGCCCCGCGTACGATCGAGATTGTCTTGCCGCCGTCCACTGATCGATATAACGCGATATTAGGGATGTACACCACATCGGAATCGTTGGGATCCACGGTCAGAGAATTGAAGTACCACGAACGATTCGTCAGGCGCGGATCGCCGTTTGCCAGGTCCCAATTGTCGCCGCCATCATTGGAGCGATAGAGGCCCGCTGGTTTTGCGTCGATGAGCGCATAGACCCTGCGTCCGTCGCGAGAGATCGCAACTCCGACGCGTCCCCAATCTCCATAAGGCAGTCCGTGGCCGGATAGTTGTTGCCACGTTGCGCCCGCATCGAGAGAACGGAAGATTCCACTTCCCGGGTACTCCAGCGGGCCGTACGTGCTCCACGGAGGCCGGCGTGCGTTCCACATTCCGGCGATCAGAGTTTCAGGTTTATCGTCTGCAATTGCCAGATCTGAGACGCCAATTTCCGGCCCCTTATCCAGAGAATGTTGCCAAGTAGCTCCTCCGTCGGTCGATTTGTACACGCCGCGTTCGGGATTGCTCGCATAGGCATGGCCGAATACGCCGATGTAGACGACATCAGGATTGCGTGGGTCGACGATGATCCGGCTGATCTGCCGAGAATCCTTCAGACCGAGGTTGCGCCATGTCTTTCCAGCGTCAGTGGACTTGTAGACTCCATCACCGGAACCAAGATCAGAGCGAATATCCGATTCGCCCGTGCCCACGTAAATGACCTTCGGGTCCGAGGGTGCTACTTGTATTGCGCCCACTGACGCGACGGATTCGTTATCGAAAATCGGCGCCCAGAGCGTTCCGGCATGCGTAGTTTTCCACACACCGCCTCCAGCAGCACCGAAATAGAAAGTTTTGCTATCTCCGGGAATGCCAGAGACAGCAACCGACCGCCCTCCACGGAATGGGCCGATCAACCTCCAGCTCAAACTCAATAAGAATTCAGGAGAGACCTCCTGCGAGGCGCTGGTGAGAACGCCAACTGTGATTGCGAAGACAAACAGTAGAATCGTAAGCCTTCTAGCGTTCAATGGAGTTGGAAAAGGTAGGTTCAATGTGTTCGTATCTGAGATACCGGACGCCAGATTGGCGACCATCTTCTCTTCTCTTCTGGTTGGCTGATGCTTGTCAGTGCGGGACCTTATACCCTGATCCTCTCAGTGCGCGGCCCGGGCGCTCCTCGGTGAGCTGACCGTCGAATACGACTGGGCGTCCGTTGACGAAGACATGCTTCACGCCCGCGGAATAATGCAATGGATCATTGTAAGTGGCTTTGTCCTCAATGGTGCCAGGATCGAACACAACAATATCAGCCATCATGCCTGGCCGGAGAATTCCGCGATCCATAATGCCAACTCGGCTCGCCGCCAGCGAAGTCATCTTTCGGATAGCCTCTTCTAACCGCATATCGTGTTCTGCACGCACGTACTCGGCGAGGACATGCGGGAAAGTGCCAAATGCTCTGGGGTGAGCCTTGGTCGTACTCAGCGGTCCATCTTCAGCCTGGGCTGGCGAGTCTGACCCAAACGATACCATCGGATCCAAATTGGCGGCACGCACGTCTGAATCGTTCATGATCGAAATCACGACCTGACTTTCCCCTAACGCGTAGGGCGTAGCAGCATGATCTGAAAGCACAAGGTCCATGGCCGCATCTTCAGGATCTTTGCCCATCTGGAGACCGATTTCTTCTAACGTCATTCCTTCGTATCGGCGAAGTTCGGGGTTAAGTACCTGGATTAACAGAACGCCCTTCGCGCCTCCTGAGCCTCGCCACTGGTTCTCCCATGTGTCGCTTGGCTCACCCATCTCTTTCCTGGCACGGGCACGCTGCACCGGATCCTTTAAACGCGCAGCCATCTTCTGGCCGCCGCCTTCAGAAATCCAGCTCGGCAAACAGGCAACCAAACCGTTCGACGCTCGCGAGTATGGGTACACACTGGCCGCAACGTCAATACCACGACTACGGGCTGCCTCGATCCTTCGGAGAACTTCAGGCATTTTCCCCCAGTTTTCTGGGTATGCCGCCTTCAGGTGCCATATCGTTGCGGAGATGTGCGCGCGCTGTGCGATGGCAAACACCTCATCCAGCGATTCAAAAATCTTATCTCCTTCCGAGCGCTGGTGGGTGAAGTAAACCCCGCCGTAATCACTGGCCACCTTTGCCAGTTCCACAAGTTCATCGGTGGAGGCATAAACATCCGGAACGTACTGCAACGCCGAACTGAGACCGAATGCGCCTTGTTCCATCGCCTTAGCCACCAATCCCCGCATCTGTTCGATTTCAGCAGCGGTTGCCAGACGGTTGTCCTTGCCGATCACATATTCCCGCAACCCACCCGCCCCGACCAATGTGGCAAGATTGATTGCGGGCCGCACTCGTTCAAGATGGTGGAAGTATTCGTCAAGCGACCGCCAATCCACCGCGACTCCATATTTTTTGGCGCCCGGCTGCAGATCCTCCAGCAAGCGATCGTTGAGGGGGGCAATCGACGTACCCTCGCCGGTGATTTCAGTCGTCACTCCCTGCGTTATTTTGCTGGCAGCGCGGTTGTCGACGAGCAGATTGAACTCCGACTGGCCCTGTATATCGATAAAGCCCGGCGATACGACCAGACCAGCGGCATTTACCTGCTTTTTAGCTGGACTCTTCTTGAGATCTCCGATTGCCCCGATCCGGTCGCCGATGATGCCAATGTCACCCACAAACCACGGTGCACCCGTGCCATCAACAATGCGCGCTCCGGTAATGACAAAGTCGTATGGATCTTGGGCCCGGCACGGCAAATTGGCAAGGAGCAGCAACCAGAGAGATGTTAGTAAAAAACGAAACCTTGGGCTGTTGTGCATAGTCGAGTCTCGATTGGTAGGTTTGGTCCAACGGCGACGGCTACTCCTATACGGTTATGCCGCCAGGTTGGGACTTGGGTTTAGTAGTCTTGTCTGGTGGCATCGCAGAATATTTGAGAATGGACTGGAGTCACGCTTCGCATCAGACCACGGTTTTCAGCGCGTTGAGCATCCGACTAATCTGCTCCGGTGTGTGATTGGCGAATACAACGGCGCGTAAAGCTCCATCCGTCCCCGTCCCCACGTAGTGTGTACGCTGGATTGCAATCCCTCGGTTCATCAATTCAGTGTGGACGCGGTCCATTTCTTCTCCGGTTTTCAGAGTCCAAGCTGCGATTGGAACAGCAGAGTCGTCCTGATCGAAACCCATCGCCTTCAGTCCCGATTTCAACTGGCGGGCATTCTTCCACAACCGCTGGCGCAGGTCCGGCGTCGACATTAACAACTCCATGCCTTTCACAGCTGCGCCTGCCGCGGCGGCGGGAGACGCATTCGCGCCGTTCGCGATGTGTCCAGTACGGATCGGAAGGATGAACTCCTGCGCCCCCGGAATAATTCCTCCGTGCGCACCTACCGCTTTGCTCAGAGTTCCCCCGAAGAACAATCGCTCCGATTGCAAACCATAGTGTTCATAGGTGCCACGCCCATTACTCCCGATAACACCGATCGCATGGCAGTCATCTAGCCACATGCACCCGTTGTAAGCTTCGACCAGCTTGAAGTAATCGGGGATCGGGGCTATCTTGCCGAACGCTGGGAAGATACCATCGCTCAGGACCAGCGGCTTCTCGCCTGGTTTTAAGTTCCGCCTTAGTTGGGTGTGCAAGCTTTCAGGATCGCCATGCGCGAATGTATAAACGGATTTTTGTAGAGCATACATGAAATCGGTGATGCTCCAATGTGCCCCTTCGTCCACGAACATCGCGTCAAACCGGCGAAGCCCAGCCAGCGACTGCAAGCCGGCCACGTTGATCAAGTAGCCTGAGGGAAGATAGATAGCGTCTTCGGTTCCGAAAAACTTGCTCGCCGTGCTCTCCACCGCCAGGTATAAGGGTGAAGTACCAAAGACATTTCTCGAAGTTGCCGTACCTATGCCGAAGTCAGCGGTGGCTTTTTGAGCGGCTTGAATCAGTTCAGGATGGGTTTGGAGGCCGAAGTAGCCGGTTCCACCGAAATAGAGAAATTTCTTTCCATTGATAATGGTTTCTGGACCTGGACCGCTGTCCATTTCAAATTTGTACTTCGACCCGATAATCTGAGCCAGTAGCTTGCGGTGCAGCAAGCTCGAAGCGCCAATCGTCAGCGCAATTGTTTGAACAAAACTGCGACGGCTCGCCATTCTGTCTCCCTCGTTTCGGCGGTTCCTTGGTCATTAACAACGAATTCGAAGCCCTATATCCGCAGCCTAAGCTCCAATCCCATCCGCAGTGTGGCATTCGCGGCGGATCACGCGGAATTCGCTTGCAATTCACAATCTCCGCACAAGTTCACATTGATTCCTAGTTCTGCCATCATTGCCGCCTTTGCTAAAAGGGCTGATCGCGCTCCTTTGACCTCTGGAGCATAGGCCACCTGAATATGATTCGATTTATGCCGTGCCGTGAACTGGTTCTGAGTGACGCCACAAAGAACTGCATTCATCATTGGCCACTGTGGAGTGGTGATCGCCCATCGTCGTTGAATCTCGGCCTCGGGTAAGGCGACCGCATGGGCACGGCCAATATCGGCGTTTAGTCTTCCGTTCTCGACGAAGACCCTGCTCCAGACGATTTCCCCAGGTTTGCTGATTCCCTTGATCGTGCCACCGCCCAGAGGAAAGTACATCGGAGGCTGTCTCTCACTGACAGCGTCTTTGTAGCCGCGAGCAAAATGATAAGGAGGAACGGAGCCGGAGATTTCGAATACCCAAACAAACTCCTCTCGCCCGTTCACCCGAAAATTCTCGCCATAACGCACATCGTGCAATGTCGTTTCGGGCGCGAACCCCAGGCGATTCCATACCCGGTTCGTGATAAGAGCATCAAGTCCCGCGCACTCGTCTGCTTCGTTGAAATGGGGAAGAGCCGAGCCCTGGAAAAGGATTCGCTGATTCGACGAATCTTTCACAGGCGGTCGATCCACATTATTAAGAAGACCTTCCACCAGATCCGACGCGGGACAAATATCCTTTAGACCCTGCTGATACTGAATTCCGATTGCATCACAGCCAAACTCGTCCGCAATCCGGAGTGCCGCAATGTACATCCTGCATTGCTCAAGGATCTGATCCTCCGTTAGTTCGGTCGAAGGATCAGTCCCAAACGCAAACTGCATTCCCTGGCTCTTTAGCCAGGCGTAGACCGTTCTTGCTTCTTCCGGTTGGGTGCGCCGCATTTCGGCGTAAAGTGCGGACTGGCTGAGGCGCTCCTTGTAGACTCCCGTAGCATGCAGTAACTCGTCAGGGATAATGGCGTTGTACATACCCATGCATCCCTCGTCGAACACTCCCAGGATCGCTTTATCCCGCAAGAGTTCTCGCCCGAGCTCGCGCCCGAGTTCCTCATCTTCCGACTGGAGTTGGCCGCTTGCGAGTGGTCGAACATGACTTGCATCGTGGATAATTCGCTCGCCGCCGAGCCATCGTCGAAGCCCGTCGCGAAAATAACTGTCATTGAAATCCCGGCTCCACAGAGTGCTGTACTGAACGCCTGCTTTCGCCATCGATGCATTCAAGTTGAGCATCCCCACAAGGCCTGGCCATTGCCCAGACCAATTTGCCACTGTGAGGATGGGGCCTCGATGAGTAATCAAACCGGGAAGAACATGATGACTGTATTGCCATACCGCCTCCACAACGACAAGTGGTGCGTCCGGAGGAATCTGCCGAAAGACTTCGATGCCATGGCGCTGGCTGCGAATGAATCCATGTTTCTGGGCAGCATCGAAGGGATGCCCTCTTCGAACCGTATGGCCGCATGCCCGGATGGCGTTCATCACAGCATGCTCGACATCGTTCTGAGCAGGCCAACAGGCCTGATTGGCGGGCAGCCGTAAGTCGCCACTTGCGACAACGATTACTTCTGGGTGCTGCATACAGCCACCTTTCTGTCTTCATTCGAGGCATGTACTTTGCGAGAGCTGAAGCGCACGAGGTACACCGCTCCGAAAACTAACATACCTAATCCCCGCCATATGCTTGATGTGCAATCGAGGCATCGCTGTCTTTTGCTCTCCGGCGTAGACAAACCAACAATCCCGGAGGCCATGATGAACGGTCCATAAATTGATAACATTCGAGCCATTCGTTCTCCCTCAGACTCCAGATCGAGCCAGCTAGCACTGCGTGGCGGACGAATCAAGGTTCCGCCATGACTTGGTACTGCTCGATCTTGCCACCGCACATTTCACGAACCCAAACAGCCAATCTGGTATTACTGAATCTCGCCTTGTACGCATAGAAATTCAAGCCCCCACGAAATCAAAATAGTGCAAGCGTGCGAAGGAAGCCTCCTATGCATGCAGATACGAACTCTCATCTCAAGAACGCGCGAACGATAGATCGGCCGCCTTCTTCCGCTTACGGCTTCCCTTTCTTTCTTTGCAGCCGCACAGCATCGGCCCGTCTCAGGGATGATACATAGGTACCGGTTTGCCCTGTATTTTGAGAATTGCTTCTTCGGCCGCAGCCCCGACGCGGCGCCTGTCTAGAACCTGCCGGAGGGCCGGCAATGCTTCTGCCGCCGAAGAACCAATATCTCCAAGGGCATAAGCGATGCTCGTCAACACGAAGCCCTGTTCATCCTTTTCTAGCAATCGCTCCGCCAATGTTGAAACAGCATTCTTCGCCGCTGGGCCAATGGCGCCGAGGGCATCGGCGGCGGGAGCACGAACGTAGTCGATAGGATCTTTGACTGCTAGCGTAAGCTCGGGGACAGCCGAAACGGCTTCGGGTCCCATGTTGCGCAGCGCAATGGCTGCCAGATCCCGTACCTGCGGACTCGGATCAGAGAGGCTTTTCGCCAACACTGGAACAGCCACTTTCGCAGGGGGTCCGATCTGGGCCAGTGCACCGGCAGCCGCAGTGCGAGTCGTCGCTGACGAATCTGAAAGTGCAGCGATAAGTTCATGGACTGCAGACACAGCATCCGCTCCGAAGTATCCGATCGCGCGCACACATTCGGCGCGATTTGCATTCGAAGCATTCTTCAATCGGCTGACATAGTAGGAAAGCGAGCGGCCACGATAAACGGCCGCGCCTGTTCGATCGGATTGCTGAGTCTGTGTGGTTGAGGAAGCCTCTGCCCGTTCCTCTGAAGTGGAAACCTTCTCCAGCACGAGCTGATTAATGCCGAGGTTATACCCAATAGAGCGCGGATCCTTGCCTTGGCACACGAAAGACACCGTGTGACGCCCCTTGGACAATTTGAAAAGCCCCAGAGTCCGGTCACGTGCTACATAAAGTTCGGTCAAGTAGTTTCGAAATACTTCCGGACCGGGAAGGGGGATTTCCGAGGTGGAAGGCTTTCTGGTATCGACGTTGGTTGCCACGCCATCGAGATACGCAACATAGTCGCCGTAGTCAGGGGACTGCGCGAGGTCGGCGACGATCTCATACTCCCCATCTTGCTCAACATCCAAGGGAAGGCTGATCTTCGAACCTACTTGATCCGCCTTGAAAAGTAATAGATCCTTCGCCCAATCCACGTCCCGCAGCAACGTGGCAGTACCATGTTCGGTGACAACATTAGGCAGCGAGTCTTCTACCGCAATCTGCGTGGCATTCCCAAATGGCAGCCTGTCTTCTCCATACGGTGGTTCCAGTAGATCTTCGTTGACTCCCTGCTGATACCAAAAGGCCACACTCGAGAAATAGTCTGGTCGCTCTTCAAAGCCAGATCGAACACTACCGTCCGGATTCGATGTCCAGCCCGAGTGCTCGATACCCGCCCAGATGGAGTTGGCGAAAGGAATGGGGTCGGGAACATGCCAACGATAGGCAGACAGTCTTGATCCAGGAAGCTCTCCTTCAGCAATCGGCGTGCCGGTCCACATGGCGCTTGCATCGCGCAGGTCCCAGGCATCGTTGAAGTAGTCCTCGGTCCCGGTACCATAAATCTGCGGTTGCTTGGCTCCGTCGAGGTAAAAGAGGTCGTCACCCTCGCCGAACCATGAGATTTGCGTCAACACGACACTCATCACCGTGCCAACATAGTGTCCTGTTCCCTTCGTGTCGAGAAATGCATAGTTGTGACCACTGCGAGCGGGCCGCTCCTGTCGATAATATGCATGAAAATACCCGATATCCTGGGGAAGAACGGCGTATTTGCGGTAGTCGACGTGGTAGTAAAACATCGGCAAAAGACGCTTGCCTTCATTGGTGATCGTAATGCGGCACGATTTGCGAAAAGGCATAGGCCAATAACTGTTCCGCGCACGACCGAAAGAACTGTCGCGCACCATCATCGAGTTGACATCGCGCTCCGCGCCATGCCCAACCGCATAAAAATCGCCCAGAGGAGCATCTACACTTGGGGTTTTGTGCCCGTCGTAGTAAACCCGGAAGCGCACTAGCCGCGGCCATGCAAATTCGTTTTCCGCGATCGTGAGCCAGATATGTGTGATCATCCCCGGGCCGGACAAATCAGCCATAACGAAAGTCTCTCCGGGCATAATCCGCTTGCTGTCGTCGTTGCTAAGCACGTACCGGTTCCCGCTGGAGACGCGAGCAGCCGTGTACTTTTTCAATCGCGCGAGACCCAATCCGTTGAGGAAATCATCCGATGGAGTCTGTGCCAAGCTATCGGCTGCGGTCACCGAGAAAAGCAAAAGACACAGCAACCCTCTTAGCGTCACGCCTCCTTTCTTATTGGGACCCATGAAGTGTGCCATCGAGGAATCGCTATCTCTGTAATGCAACAGGAACCTTCCCTCCTAGAACGAAACTCGCAATGAGAACTGCTACACCCGCGGTGAAATCAGAGTTGCGGTGTAATCACCGCCCCTCCGAAGAGGCATCGTTGTTTAGCGAATGCGTGTCGAAGCGCACAGAATTGGTAACATTAAACACTTCCCACGCGACCTTCAAACTTTGTCCCTCATGGATGGCTAGTAAATGCCCGTTCACAAGTCTGGGTCTCCACGGGCTCGGCCTTGATGTCCCTCGAAGGTTCGCTGGACGTAGTCTGACGAAACAACCTCCAAACATGCCTTGATAAGATCAACGAAGTTCTCCACCTGCAATGCGGCACGCCCGATGAACAGTCCCTGAACTCCGCTGTGGCGGAGGATCTGTGGCGCGTTGTGTTCGTTCACGTCCCCGCCATAAATGATGTGCACTCGGGAAGCGGCTTCAGTTCCCAAATCACTTTCAAGCACGCAACGGATATGTCTGCTCATCTCCCGAACGTTGTCCAGACTGGCCATCGTGCCCTCTTCCCCTATGGCCCAAACGGGTTCATAAGCAATGATCAAATTCTGCGCATTTCGAGGTTCGACATTAGTTATCGCGATGCGGACCTGTCTGGTGACAGTTTCGTTCTCGACTCCGAAATCCCTATCTTCTGCGCTTTCTCCGACACAGACTACTGGTCGCAGATTGTGCCGCAGAGCCGTACGAACTTTCCAGCTAATGCAGACGTCGTTCTCATTGAAATATTGGCGACGCTCCGCATGGCCCAATTCCACCAAGTCCACTCCAAGTTCGCAAAGCATGGGCGCCGAAATTTCTCCGGTATGGGCGCCCGAATCCTCCCAATGCATGTTCTGCGCACCGACCCAAAATCTTCCCAAACTAGCCAGTTTTACAGCCTCGATGGCAGTAAAAGGAGGAATAAGAAAGACTTGTGCTCTTTCTTCAATGTTCTCAACTTTACTCATCAGTTCCAAAAGAGACCGCACATAGTCGCGAGCCTCGCTCACCGTTTTGTTCATTTTCCAATTGCTGCCAAAGAGAATTGGATCGTTCTTGTTCATCGCAATTTATCCACATTTTCAACTTTCCGACTGAGTTTCTCCAGTTCACGCATTCGAACAACTTTAGGCATCGACCGTCCGGCTTCAAATTCGGATTTGAGCCAGGCGGAAACCACCGTTTTGGCCAATTCTGGTCCTATCACCCGCGCGCCCATGGTCAGGATTTGTGCATCGTTACTCTTCCGTAGCCGTTCCGCAGAATAGACATCGTGGCAGGGGCCCGCGAAGACTCCTTCAACCTTGTTAGCAATCATCGCCATTCCAAGTCCTGTCCCGCAGATGAGTACTCCGCGATCAAACTCCTTGCCAGCTACTCGGCGGGCGAGTTTATACCCTATGTCCGGGTAGTCAACCTTGCCGGTCTTCAGCAAATCGAGGTCCTCCACGTCCGCACCGAGGGAGCGTAGGTGTTCGAAGACAATCCGCTTTAACTTCGTCCCCGCGTCATCGCTATCAATTGCAATTTTCATGCTCTCTTCCTGCCCGTCTCACATCAGAACTTCCGAGAGGGCACGGCGAAATAGCACCAACTGTCTAGGTCAGGTGATAGTAAAGGTCCCATCCCATGTACTTCTCCAATGCTTCCGCCACAGAACGCCCGCATCGGCTGAGACTGATGCAAACGTGATGCTCAAATCCGTTTTGACACACAAACTGCATTAACTTCTGCAGTCCCGGGACGTGAATAACCCCATATCCTCCGAAGCTTTTCAGCTTGTCCGGGGTGAGATCACCTTCGCCAACGTAAACTCTAATGCGCCCATGTAGATCATCCGTGGACACTCGGCAGAATGTCAGCGGGCCACTCTTGAGGCGGCCGACGACTGTTCCAAACGCTTGGTCTTTGCCTACGCTCACCGCGATGATGTCGTTGAAGTCCATTCGCGCTTCCTCGAAAAAGTGCAGGGGAAGGTTGGAGCAATGGAATATCACGGCTTTATCGGGATCATCCCCGTAATTGTTATTCCAGTCCACGATGGAGCTAGGGGTATTCGAAGCCAGCTGCAGCACGTACATGCCAATCATTCCGACCATGTCGGTTTCACAGGCGCTGGGTAGCATATGGTTCGACATCATGCTCATCAGCGTGCAAGGAACCACTCCAAAGAATTCCTGCATGGCGGTCCAGCATTGGATAGAAGTTCCAACCAGGCCATTTGTCTGCACCCACTCGTCAACGACAACACCAAACTTGGCCATCTTCGATACGGATGACGAGGGTACGTTCCGAGAAGAGACATAGTCTTGGATCTGCGAAAGCTTGTCATGGACCTTGGCATCGTCATCGCTGAGGCGGCCGAGCCGGCCGAGAACCTCCGAAAGATCCAGAGTCTCCACCGTGATGCCAGAGTGTTCCAGCAGCTTTTCACTGAAGCGGACTGTGTTGAACGCGGCAGGACGGGCACCGATCATTCCGACACGGGCGTTCTTTAAACCACGGACAACACGGCAGGTACTGGCAAAAGAACTGAGATCTAACCGAAAAGAATCGGTATCCGGAGCTACTGTTTGGAGAGAAGTTAGACTAAACTCTATGCCATATTGCCATAAGTTATTGCAGACTGAGATCTTTCCACAGAAACTGTCACGCCGTCCTCCCATGAGCATTCTCTCCGGATCATCCGGGAAGGCTTGCACCAGCACCGGGACATTTAGGTCTGCCACGCGAATTGCGTTCGCCGCGCTTCTCTCGTCGCCAAAATTCGGAAGGCTCACAATGATGCCGGCAATTTCGTCTCGGTGACTCCGGAACAAGCTGGCACATTTGCTGGCATCCGCAAGAGTTTCGACCGCACCACCTTTCGTCTCTTCTGGCGTCGGACATACAACCGTGTAGCCTTCCTTTTCAAGAAGCCGGATCATGCTTTCTCTTCCTTCACGGGCCAGCGCATCAGGGAAAAAACTCCGATTCCCCACAACAAGCCCAAAAGTCATTCGCTCGCTGGATGCCATTCAGCGTCCTCCTACGGCTGCCTCTACTGCCCTGACTTCGAAACTAGCAGTCAAAAACAAAAGGCCTGCGATGTACAACACAAACATCGCGGCCAGCAACATCTGGCTGCGTTTGGGTGCGTCTCGAAAATCATGCCAAATAAAGACCCCCCACAAGGCAGCCACCAGCGGATTGGACTGGCCGATCGCGTAGGCAAGCGCCGTGCCCACCATTGTCATCGGGACGAACGTGAAGGTGGTTCCCAATCCCCAGACGAACCCCCCAAACAGCCCCGCGGCGTGTTCCCCGCTTGTGCCACGCCTGTAGTCCATGACCGAGACGGGTTGGCCGCTGAACGGATGCCGCATGAAGTAAGTCATCACCGGAACGGTCGTGACCAGAGCACCAAATGTAAAGAGCGCATTCACGCCATATGGAGCGAGCGGCCTCGGAGCCGTAAGGGCTTTCGCTATCAGAGGACCAAATCCACTGAAAAACACACCGGAGGCGAGACAAACCCACAGGCCGCTTTGGGAAACTTCTTGTTTCGCTGCGGCTGCGGAGCGGTGGGCAAAAGAATTGACGATGACTGCGCTGCAGACTAGCGCGACCCCTGCAAAAAGCAGGGCAGGATTGCCTCGAGGGGCTACCAGGTAACTACCTACGACTCCTATGACCAATGCCATGCCGATTGAGACCGGAAACGCCACGGCCAAGCCAACCGACGCTACACCGGCCACCAAAAGGATATTACCAATGTTCCAGAGCGCCCCGGCTAGGCAAGCATAGATCAGCGCGCCTGGATCGGCAGCCAACAGGTTCTGCCAAAAAGTTTGCCTCCCAAAAAATGTGCCCAGGGTTAGACCGACAAGAAGGGACGTCAAAAATATACCGGCAGCGTAGTCCCAATAAAATAACTCGAAGCGCCATCCCCGGGTAAAGTTGTACGTATTTGGCCAAGACCCCCAGCAGAACATTCCGAATAGCATCATGAGGAGGGCCACGGTATAGGAACTCGGAAGAAACATGCGTCCTCACAATTACTCAACTCACCGCGCTCAAGAATGGTCCCGGGCATTTCTTGGGTCTACATAGCCGCCGATCACAAACTAGAACGTTTCGGTGAATGGGTAAAAAAAACTTCCGTGCGATCACGCAGTGGATCCTGACTCTGCTAACCAATCCGCCATTGCTCGAACAATGATGCCAAAGGAGACAGCACCAGGATCAGGACAACCCAGAGTCCGTGCTCCGAGACGGCTGGCACGGCCAACCCGGCAGATCCTGTCCGCTGTGCCACGGGCGGCTTTCTCTGCAGCCTGCGCTGCTTTCGAGACGACAGATGCCAGATCCATATCCTGTGCATCGGGATCCGACATGGCCTGATTCGCCGCGTGTACGGCATCGAGGATGGTTTTGTCACCCACCTTAGCTTTGCCCGTATTTGTTACAGCCAGCTCCATTTCACGGAGAAGGATCTTGAATTCCACGGTCCCGAACTGCTGTACACCGTGCAGCGGACCAGCCCCAGCTACAAGCATCTTCCCGAATATCACACCAATGGCGCCGCCGGTAGCTCCCATGAAAGACATCCCCGCCTTGCGAAAGATCACATCTAGCCCCGCCGCAGGGTCCAATTCGCTAAGTGCATGCGCAATAGCCAGAAAGCCAAGTCGCATGGTAATACCGTGGTCGCCGTCTCCAACCGCCGCGTCCAAAGAATTCAGGTAGGCCTCTTGCGCGACGATCTTGTGCCCGGCGAAATCCAGCATCCGGCGCAGATCCAAAGCGCTGATAGAAGTGATCGCCACTCGCCATTACCTGCTGTCCAACGTTTGCATGAGCGCAGGTGTCTCAGCGGGTGCAGCCAGCCAACGCTTCAAATCCGCATCAAGCCGCATGAGCGAAATAGAAAAACCAGCCATGTCAAGCGAGCTTACATAGTTGCCGACCAGCGAACGCCAGATCGTCAAGCCAGATTCACTCAAGGAGCGTGCGAGACCTCGGAAGACGATTAGCAATTCCGCTAAGGGAGTCGCTCCAAGTCCATTAACGAGGACTGCCACTTCATCCCCGACCTTCATCGGCGAATCGTCTAGAATCCGGGCGGCCATTTCTGAAACCAGTTGGTCGGCCGGTTTGAGCGGTCCCCGTTGAACTCCGGGTTCGCCGTGAATACCCATGCCAATTTCAATTTCCTGCTCGCCAAGTTGAAAGATCGTACGCCCCGATGCAGGGATAACGCAGGAACCCAGCGCTACACCCATGGTTCGCGTGCAGAGGTTGCCTTTTTCGGCTGCTGCTGCGACCTCAGCCAGGTTTGCACCCTCCTCCGCCCGCGCGCCAGCGACCTTAATCACAAGTAGATCACCGGCGATTCCGCGCCTTTCATGAAGCAATTCGGGAGGAGCCGACGCGACGTCATCCGTGACGCGCACCGTTTTCACCGCAATATTTTCTTGCTCCAGCATTTCGGCGGCCATGTCAAAATTGAGGACATCGCCAGAATAATTTCCATACAGAAACAAAACGCCCGCCCCGCCATGAGCAGACTTCGCAGCCTCGTAGATCGGTGGGGGCGGCGGCGAGGCGAAGACATTTCCCGCTACGCTGACGTCCGCCATCCCCCGTCCGACATAGCCGGCAAACATCGGCTCGTGCCCGCTTCCTCCCCCGGTGAGGATTGTGACCTTGCCAAGGACGGGCGCATCTCTGCGCAACACTGCTTGAACCCCCGGAATTTGGCGGATATATTGGGGATAGGCCAGCGCCAGTCCTTCGATCGCTTCGCGAGCAAAATCGTTCGGATTGTTGACGATCTTTTTCACACTCCCCCTGGAGAGAAGTGATATCAAAAACCAGCAGTATCGTGAGCTATAACGTTACAGGCGAACGGGAATATATAGGGGACACGCGATTTTGTCAACTTGAAAAGCCATACTTGCCATACTTGAAAAGCCATTCTCTTAGAGCTTAGACTGGATTAGAGCTCAGACTGGATCGTTGTAGTAAGTTTAGAGCAGTTAGATAGTCCCAATGGCCATCACCCTAAAAGATTTGGCGAGAACTTTGAATCTGTCGGTTTCCACGGTTAATGCTGCCCTTTACAACCGCAAAGATATCAGCTCGGCGACTCGCAAGCGCGTTCAGGACATGGCACGAGCCATTAATTACCACCCAAACCTTGTAGCTCGGAGCCTGAAAACCCGCAAAACGTACGTATTGGGCGTGATCGTGCCTGACCTGTCGCGATCATTTTTCGCAGAAGTGACCAAAGGGATTGACATGGTGGCCAGTGCACAAGGGTATAACCTCGTCCTGTGCAACACTGGGGAAGATCCTTCGCGTGAAGAAGACCAGATTGCGACTCTTATCAGCAAGCGTGTCGATGGATTGATTCTCGCTTCGGCTCATCATCCCGAATCGGCGGTCGCTCCTAAGAGCCTTTCCCTATCGGGGATTCCCCTGGTTCTGGTGGACCGCTTTTTCCCGGGCACAAATTTTGTCGGTGCTGACGACGTCAAGATTGGATATTTGGCGACTAAACATCTGATCGAACAAGGCTATCGCCGAGTTGCCCATTTGCGCGGACCCAATGTTTCAACCGCCCAGGGGCGTTTGGACGGCTACCTCAAAGCTTTGCGCGAGTCAGGTATTGAAATGCGCAAGGAATACATTCTGGAAGCACAATTCCACGATGAATCGGGCGGGTACAAAGCCGCGAAAAAGGTTCTCAACATTAGTCCCCGTCCAGAGGCGGTCTTCGCCGCTAGCGATCCAATTGCTATTGGTGCGCTTGAAGCCCTGCTAGAAAGTGGATGTCGCGTACCAGAAGATGTAGGCGTGATCGGAGTGGGCAGTCACCGGTATGGCCGCTATTTGCGCATTCCCCTCAGCACCGTGGACCAGAACCGCATCGAGATCGGCAAGCGAGCTGCTTCCTTGCTGCTGGGACTGATTGAGAACGGAACGAACAGAAAAAAACCGCGTCTCATTCTTCTCGATCCGAAGCTTATTGCCCGTGAATCCAGCCGGTGTCGAGCCGAGGCCCGTGAATCCGGCGGAGAGTCTCTCGGCGCATCTGCCCCTTTACGGACGGTTTCTCGGGACGAATAGGCGATTATCACCCCAGTCTTTTCTGAATCTTTGTTGCAACTCCGCCGCCGGGCGTTCATAGAAACTCTTTCGGCAGGCTATCAAAATAAGCTATCAAAATAAGTGTTGACAAGCAAAACTAGATCGTTGTAGAAGTTTGTGGTTGCAAAAGCGTGCAGGAAGGTTGGCTTAGAGACGCGCAGATGGCCAATGTCAAATCGCGGCGGGGTTTCCTCCAGATGTTAGCGGTGTCTTCGGTGGCTCCTCTGGTCCCTCAAGTGTCGCTCGGTGCGGGCCGGACCGAGGCAGGTATTTCGGCGAAGAACGATTTCAACGCCCGTTGTCGTCTGCAACCTTTCAACTATGAAGGTGTCCGGCTGTCAGCAGGAATGCTGAACTCACAGTTTCATGCTACGCGGGACTATTACCTTGCTATTCCAGACGATGACATCCTAAAGGGCTTTCGACAAAGAGCCGGAATGCGGGCTCCAGGGAGTGACTTGGGCGGCTGGTACAGCGGAGATCCCACAGTTACCCGCTGGTGGAGCAAAGGCGACACGTTCAACGTATTCGGGCAGTGGCTCAGCGGAATGGCGCGGCTGGCCAAGGCCGGGAACGATGAAGAACTCAGGGCCAAAGCCACTCATCTGATGATCGAGTGGGGCGCGACCATCGAAGACGATGGATTCTTCTTTTACTCGCGCCGGCCCAATGCGCCACATTACACCTACGACAAGACAGTATGCGGCCTAGTCGATCTGTATGAGTACGCAGGCCGAAGCGATGCACTCCCACTGCTCGAAAAGATAACTGACTGGGCCATCACAAATCTAGATCGAATACGCCAGCGAAACCCCACGGAGTGGTACACACTCAGCGAGAATCTATATCGAGCCTACGTATTAACCGGAAACCCAAAGTATAAGAGTTTTGCCGAGGTGTGGCATTACACCGCTTATTGGAAATTCTTTGCTGATGGGACCAATCTCGTTCCCTGTCACTACAGTAAGCTCCCTGCCGGATGGGAATACCAAAGCGCGCCGCTCAATTACCACGCCTATAGCCATGTGAACACACTCAGTAGCGCGGCAATGGCCTACGGAGTGACCGGCGGAGAAGAGTATTTGAAGACCATCGTCAATGCGTATGACTGGCTGGAGCGGACGCAGTTCTACGCTAGCGGAGGTTATGGTCCCGAAGAAGACCTGATGCCACCAGATGGATCGCTCTCGGACTCGCTGGAAAGCACCTTCAGGAGTTTCGAGACCATCTGTGGATCATGGGCCGGTTTTAAGCTGGCTCGCTATTTGATGGAATTTACCGGCGAGGCTCGCTATGGCGACTGGATTGAAAAACTGGTTTACAACGGGATCGGAGCTGCCCTCCCCATGGCCGCTCAAGGTCAAACCTTCTACTACTCTGACTATCGGCTGGGCGGCGGTCGAAAAATCTATCACCAGGACGGAACTTGGCCCTGCTGCTCCGGGACCTACCCGCAAGTGGTCGCGGACTATCACAATGTCATCTACTTCAAGGACCAGAACAGCCTGTATGTCAACCTGTTTGTGCCTTCGGCGGTCACCTGGCATTACAACCAGGATGAAATCGTCGTTGAACAGGATACGAATTACCCCGAATCGGAGACCACCGTTTTAACTGTAACTCCCCGTATGCCCGTCGCTTTCAATTTGAAGATTCGGGTTCCGGGCTGGTCGCAGGGCGCAAGCATAAATGTAAACGGTTCCCCGCTGAATGCGGCCGCGCGCCCGGGGACCTGGGCGCAGATACAACGAACGTGGAAGGCTGGAGACCGCGTAGCGGTCCAGATCCCGATGCGCCTCAGGTCTGCGCCTGTCGATCAGCAGCATTCCAATCGCATTGCAATGTTGTACGGACCAGTGGTTCTGGTGCAGAAAACGCAACCAATCTTGCCGGGAAAGGCCGTCGCGTCGACTCGAGTGTCTCGCGGAGGTGAGTCACTGACGTTCTCGATTTCCGGGCAGCCGGTGGGGAATTTTGTGCCTTTTTACAAAGTTGCAGCGGGTGAGCCGTACAACATGTATTTCGACGTTCCTGATTAAATCTTTTTCTAGATCGGGTCGGGAATTGTAATAGGTCGTGATTTGTGGATGTGCGCAGAAGGGCTATTGGCTCCGCTGTTCTATCAGTTATTGCTCAGTCGAGAGTTGCTTGAACTTGACCTTCAGGACAAATGACTTTGCTGCCCCAAACCCCGGGAGGAGTTATGACAAAAGCAGGAAGAATATACTTCGCGACGGCGTGGACCCTGCTCATGTTGTCCTGTCTTGTTGTCCCTAAGCCGATGTGGGCGCAGTCCGCCACAACGTCGCTCAAAGGAGTTGCCTTGGACTCTCTCGGTGCGGTCGTGCCGGGGACAGTGATTGCGTTGGACAACAACGCCACCGGTTTCCACAGCCAAACCTCCACAGACGCCAAGGGGCAGTATGAGTTTCCGCAACTTGCGCCGGGCACGTATTTCATTACCGCGACCGTCGCGGGCATGGCCAAGCAAACGAAAGTTGCCGAGCTTCTGGTCAACCAGCCTGCGACCATCAGCTTCAGCCTCTCGGTTCAGGGTGAGACGACCATAGTGAATGTCTCGGCCGAAGCACAAACCTTGAATATTTCAGATGCGACCATAGGAAACTCAGTCAGCAATACCACCATTCAAGCGCTTCCCATGGAAGGGCGCAACGTGCCCGACCTGCTGAGTCTGCAGCCTGGCGTTTTGTATTTAGGCAGGCAAATTGACCAGACCGTGGACAGCCGGAGCGGAGCGGTATCTGGCGCTCGGTCAGATCAGACCAACGTGACGCTGGACGGCGTAGATGACAATGACCAGACGAACGGTTTTGCCTTTACTGGTGTGTTACGCTCCACCATAGATTCTGTCGAAGAATTTCGCGTAACTACTACGCAGGCGAATGCGGATACTGGCCGAACCTCGGGAGCGCAGGTGGTTCTCCTCACCAAAAGCGGAACCAACCAACTGCGCGGAAGCCTTTACGAATACAATCGAAACACTGCATTCGCAGCCAATGATTGGTTCAACAAACAAGCAGAATTAGCACAGGGTCTCCCGGACAAACCCGGGCAGCTGATTCGCAACACTTTTGGTGCGACGATCGGAGGACCGATCAAGAAGAGCCGCTTGTTCTACTTCCTCAACTACGAGGGCCAGCGCACGGCGGAAAATCAGCAAAAAACTCTTGTCGTCCCAACCGCTTCTCTCCGAGCTGGAAATGTACTGTACAAGGACTTCAACGGGAACACAGATACTTTGACGCCCACCCAGATTGCGAACATGGATCCAGGCTGTACTGCCTGTACTTATGGCTCCGGAGTCGATCCCAATACGCTCGCGGTTTTTAATAAGTATCCGCTTCCGAATGGGCAGGTCTTTGGAGATGGCCTGAACACGGCGTCATTCACCTGGTCTGCTCCGAATCCCACGGTCCTGAACACCTATATTGCAAAAATCGACTACACGATGGGCGCACACAGCTTATTTGTGCGCGGCAATCTGCAGAATGATAAGACCTCTGGCCCTCCCGAGTTCCCTAGCGATCCTCCCAGCTATCTGCTCACCAACAACAGTAAGGGAATAGCGGTCGGTGATGTTTGGACCATTGGAACTCACTTGATTAACTCTTTTCATTACGGTTACATCCGGCAAGGTGTGGGGACGATCGGCGCCGGGAATGGGCCTTATGTGGACTTTGTCGGCATCAGTCCTCTCGAAGCCGAAAATCGAACTACCAATCGCGACGTGCCAGTGCATAACTTCACGGACGATCTCACGTGGGTGAAACATGACCACACACTTCAGTTCGGAGTGAACTACAGACTGATCCACAACATATCGCAATCCAATTTAACTTCATGGTCCTCAGCGGATGGTAATTTCAGTTACGTGAATCTTTCTGGCATCGCCAACACTGGACAGAATTTCGACCCGGGCGCATTTGGTTACCCCAAGGTGGCCAACTCATTCGACAATTCTTACAATAACGCGATTATTGCCGCCGTTGGGCTGTTGCCCGACATCAACACGGCTAGCAACTACGGGGTTTCCACGGATGGAAAAACCGGCAATCTTCTCCCACAAGGAGCCATGATCGACCGGGACTATAAGAACAACGAGTTCGAATACTATCTCCAGGATTCATGGAGGATACGGCCAAACCTCACCATCACGTTCGGTATACGGCACACTTTTCTGCAGACGCCGTATGAAGTTAATGGGCAGCAAGTGCAGTCCGTCACCGACTTACAAAATTGGTTCGATACTAGAACCCAGTATGCGGCCCTTGGGCAATCGATACAGCCGCTGATTTCATTCGCTCCATCCGGACAAGCCCGCGGCCTGAAGCCTTACTGGCCAATGCAGAAGAACAACATTGCTCCCAGGTTTGCCATCGCCTATTCGCCATCCGCTAGCAGTGGTCCGCTGCATGCGTTGTTCGGAAACAAAAACACCAGTTCCATCCGCGCGGGGGTTGGAATCTACTACGACCACTTTGGCCAGGGTATCGTGAATTCGTTTTCCCAGCTGGGTTCGTTTAGCTTGTCGTCAACCTCAACCAGCGGAGTCCCCTTTGTTCCTGGTACCGCCCGTTACGCGGGCATCCAAGATGTGCCTTCACCACCCCCGACGACTCCCCCACCGGCCGCGAGCATTGCGTACCCAGATGCGCCCCTGGGGGGACTCAACGGCCAGAACGCCCTTGGAGTTGATGATCACATAAAGGCCCCCTACTCTTATGACTTCAACGCTTCGATCGATCGTCAACTTCCGTACGGCTTTACCTTGGAAGTGGCGTATGTGGGCAGGCATGGCCACCGTTTGTTGCAGCAATACGACTGGGGCGAGCCTCTAAACCTAGTGGATGCCAAATCAGGCGTGGACTACTTCACTGCAGCCACGCAATTGTCTAAGGATGGGTACGCCGGCATGACAACTATAAACACCATCCCCTACTGGGAGGACATGTTTCCGGACGCGGCGAAGAACGGACTCAGCGCAACGCAGAACATCTACAATCTGTGGCGCACTTTGTTGGGTAACGAGACATTTTCGCTCTTCAACTTGGACCTTCTTTGCACTCCTGGATGCGGAGGGCAAACGAATCGCTATTTTGCTCCTCAATATGGCGCCCTGTTTGCTTGGAATTCCAACGGATATAGCAGCTATAACGCGGGGCAAATCGTGTTGCGGCACCCGATGTCTCACGGACTGCAGGCCGACCTCAGTTACACGTATAGCAAGTCCTTGGACCTTGGTTCAGATTCTGAGCGCACTTGCCAGTTTTGCCGAGGTGGGGTTTTCAGCCCGATTATCAGCACCTGGAATCCCCGCGACAACTATGCTGTCTCGGACTTCAATACCACGCACATCATCACTGGAGATTGGGTCTATGATTTACCCATTGGCCGGAACTATAAAGGCGTCGGGCGAGCAGTACTCGGCGGATGGCAATTGTCAGGCCTGTGGCGATGGACCAGCGGCCTACCTTTTGGAATTTTGTATAGCCAGAACTGGGCCACTAATTGGACCCAAGTGGGTTGGCTAGTACAAACGGCGCCCATCTCCCTCAAGAAACACCTCGGTGCCGACGGAGTGCCGCAGATTTTCGCCGATCCTGGCGCGCTTACCGGTTCCGACGGCCCCAACACCGGTTATCTCGTGGAAACTCCAGTTCGTAACGGGTACCCAGGAGAAGCTGGGCAGAGAAATCATTTTACCGGCGACGGATACTTCGGGATTGATGGCGGCCTTTCCAAGAGCTGGGTGATCCATGAAGGCCAGAACCTTCGGTTTGCCTGGGAAGTCTTCAACGTCACCAACTCAGCCCGTTTTGACGTTCACTCCATCAATAACGATGTGTCATCAGGTGGGTTCGGCGACTACAGCTCAACCCTGACTTCGCCACGTGTGCAGCAGTTCTCGCTACGCTATAGTTTCTAGCGGCCAGCGGGGCGATTGAAACCCACGGGGCGTTGTTCTGGGCTTTTTCGGGGCGGAGTCGTAACGGAAGAATGCCCCTATTTCGTGCTGGCGTCGAGCTCTTCCTCAACTTCTTATGAAACGCATAGCGGTTCTGCTGCTTTACTCTTGTGTCGATGGCTGGTTCGGCGCAGACCGCCGCCAACGATTTCCTTGATTCTCTCGGGCTGGCGCGGCTGAAGAACTACTCCAGTCACCGAGTCTCGAGCGGTAACAGATACCAGACAGATCCCCATTTCATGATCCGTTGTGAGCCCTGGGATCATGAGAAACTTAGCTAAGATTGTTTTGGAAAACGCCTGAAGCGTCGTGACGAGGAGCACGCTACACAAGAGGGCTAATGGACGCATCGTCGGAACGACAACTCCTCGTTTCTATTCCTTCGGAATTGAATTGCCTCGTTAGGATTCTTGATCGCAGACACGACGTTCTCGGCAACTTTTGCGATCAGCTTTTCTCCCCAGAACGGATCGGTCAACTCGTAATAGATCACACGGAGATGCCTGACATCGAAGGGCACGTCTGCCTCGTTCGAGGAGATGAGCACAACTGGCTTATGGAGCGCGTGCGCCAGTCCAAGCCCGTAGAGAACGTTGGGATTTCTGCCAGTCAGTTCTGCCACCAGCACCTTGGCGCGTTTCAAGCCAGTCCATATTTGGTCTACGATCTTGCCCGTTACGAAGATGTCCGTGTCCGCCCTGATCGGGGTCAGATCAGCCTTCTTGATGGGCCTTCTCGAACCCCCCGCGCGAAAACAGCTTCGCCAGCCAGAGCTCGGGACTTCAGAAGCTGTCGTCGCTGCATTTAACCGCAACCGAAGCAACGACTTAGATGAAATTTGGGCCCGCTTGTAAGGCGGGCGCTCCATATTGACCTGAACGTCTGATAGCACAGATCCTTTGGAGCAGTTTGGAGCAATAAAAGCAGGTCAAATCTCGATGCCATCCACTGCGTAGTTCCAAAACTGGAGGCCAATTTGCGAACGCTCGTTCCTTTGGCCCGCAATGCCTTCATGCGCGATGAACTGGCGCTGGCAGCCTTAGCAGAACTACAGCTTGCGGGTCTTGACGAAGGAGTTTTTCTCAGAGCTGCAACGCGGGCAAAAGGCTTCGCCATCGGGCCAGCGCAGTTTGACAGCATAGGCAAAAACCTTCAGCCCCTCAGGAGTTCCCGAAGCCTCCTGCACCTCGATACCCAACGATTGCACCAGCGCCTCTCGTTCCCGGAGAGCGAACGTTGAAAGCCGCTGAAAGCAACGAAGCTCGCGTACACCGATTTCTACTGTTACAATCCGACTCGCTAAATTGCCGGGTCGGGTTTGCAGTGGCCGGAGCACTTTCCAATTCAAAAACGGGGAGGCTCATAACACGGCGTCCGATGCGCGCTCCGACGGAGCGACGGTGTCCAAGCCGATCGGGGTGTAAGGCCGAATTCTGACATGACGGTTAAGATGTCCAATCCTACTACATTGCTGGAACTGATCCTGGTAGCGCCAGCCGAGCGGACCGCTATCATCCTTCCGGAGAGCGGCATCCGTCTCTCCTACCAACAGCTACGCGCCCAGGTCATGGCCATGGCAAATGCATTGGCTTCGCTAGGAATCAAGAAGGGGGATCGTGTGGCGACCAGCCTGCCGAACGGTCTGCCCACGATCGTCAGTTTCCTGGCAGCCTCGATCGCCGGAACCGCCGCGCCCCTTAATCCCGGATACCGGGAAGACGAGGTGAGTTTCTACCTGGAAGACACGGGCGCCCAGATCTTGCTCTGTCTTCCCGACGACGACGCTACCGCGGCGCGGCAGGCGGCCCAAGCGCGGGGGGTTCCCGTATACTCACTCGAACCAGATAGCGCGGGGTTCGTGCGGATCGCCGGCGGGCCGGAAGGGAAAGTTGCCGCCGCCCCATCGCCCGACGATGTTGCTCTGATCTTGCACACCAGCGGGAGCACGGGGCGTCCCAAACGCGTGCCCATCCTCCATCGGAACATTACTGCTTCGGCCGGGAATATCGTGGCCCACTACGCGCTAACGCCGGACGACGTATCACTCTGCGTCATGCCGCTGTTCCACGTTCACGGTCTGGTGGCCTCAACCCTTTCGACGCTGCTTTCAGGAGGCGCGGTCGCGGTTCCTCGCAAGTTCAATGCCCTTTCCTTCTGGCGCACCGTACGCGACACAAAGGCGACCTGGTATTCCGCGGTACCCACCATTCACAATCTTCTTCTTTCGCGCGCCGGGGAAGAACGGCCCGCAGGCGCCGAAGGCTTGCGCTTCATCCGTTCATGCAGCGCGTCCCTGCCGGCGGAGATGATGGATCACATGGAGCGGGTATTCGGCGTTGCCGTGCTGGAGGCTTACGGGATGACCGAGGCCTCGCACCAGATGGCCTCCAACCCCAAGCCTCCGGCAGCGCGAAAGGCGGGCTCCGTTGGACCCGGAACGGGTGTTCGCATCGGGATCATGGATGAGGCGGGCAACCTTCTCGCAACGGGAGAGCGCGGTGAGGTTGTGATTCAGGGTCCGAACGTGGTCTCCGGTTACGAGAACAATCCGGAAGCCAATGCCAAATCATTTACTAACGGATGGTTTCGCACCGGCGATCAGGGTTTCCTCGACGACGACGGTTATCTCAAGCTTACCGGCCGTCTCAAGGAACTCATCAATCGCGGCGGGGAAAAGATTGGGCCGAGAGAGATCGACGAAGTTCTGTTGAGCCATCCGGCGGTTGCCGAGGCGGTCTGTTTCGGCGTCCCGCATCCCGCCTGGGGTGAGGAAGTGGCTGCCGCGGTGGTCCTGAAGGACCTGGCAACCGAAGCGGAGATTCTGCTCTTCTGCAAAGAGCGGTTGGCGGAGTTCAAGCGCCCCAAAACAATCTACATCACTAAGGAAATTCCGCGTACGGCAACCGGCAAGATACAGCGCGGCGTCGTTGCCAAGGCGTTTGCAGGGGCGTAGGCCATGCGATTCCTGATCGCCGGCGCCGGCGCCATCGGAGGCTACCTCGGAGCCTGCATGTCGCGCGCTGGCCTGGACGTGACGCTGTACGCGCGCGGTCCGCATTTGCGGGCGATGCAGGAGAACGGGCTCAGAGTTCTCAGCGCGGAAGGTGATTTCGAGACGCGACCCCGCGTCACCGGTGATCTGGCAAATGCAGGTCATCCTGATGTCGTCATCCTGGGCGTGAAGGCGCACGGTTTGACCCAACTGGCCCCACAGTTGAAACCGCTCATCGGCGAGAACACCACCATCGTGAGTACGCAGAATGGCATTCCATGGTGGTATTTCCAGGTCGGCCCCGGGGAATTCGCAGGCCTTCCCCTGACCCGCGTCGACCCGGGCGGCGTGATCGGCGCCTCCATCGATCCACGCCGCGTGGTCGGTTCGCTGGTTTATCTCGGTTCGGAAATTGTCGAACCAGGGGTGATCCGCCACACCGAAGGAAGCCGGATCTCGCTGGGTGAGCCGGATGGCAGCCGATCCGAGCGGTGTCTCGCCATTGCCGAAGCGCTAATCCGGGCCGGTCTGCGCTGCCGGGTCACGACACGGCTACGGAATGAGATCTGGGTCAAGCTTCTGGGAAACGTCGCATTCAATCCCATCAGCGCACTGGCGCGGGCGACGTTGGGGCAAATGGCGCGGGATGGGAATGTTTGCGCGATCGTGAGCAATATCATGGCGGAGGTCGAAGCTGTAGCAAACAAGTTGGGAGTGTCGCTTCCGATCTCGATCGAGCAGCGGATCGCAGGCACCGAAAAGATTGGCGAACACAAAACCTCGATGCTGCAGGATCTGGAAGCGAAGCGGCCAATGGAACTGGAACCGGTAGTGGGTGCAGTGGTTGAGCTTGGCGAACATCTCGGAATCCCCATGCCCCACACTCGTACGGTTTACGCCTGCGCTAAGTTGCTCGAAACGGTAAATTCCGCGCGGAAGGCACAACCATGATGGAGGGGGACTGAAGCGGCCACCCTCGGGCAAGGCTTAAGAAACACCCCAGTGCGGGCCAATCTCAAAAGTTAAAGGCGTCGATATTGTCTTTGCGGAATATCATTGGTGCGCCGAGAATAATTTCACTTCCTACAATCTGCACCTTCCCTAGAGGTCCGGCATCGAAAGTCGTGTTGCCTATAGGAAATGTTCCCCGGGCCAAGGCCGCGGGCGCACCCACGGCCAAATATCCTAAGTTTTCGGTGTTCCATAGCACCACCGCCTCGATCTCGCCATCGTGAACGTATGGTTTGCACAAGTTAGGCAACGATAAACCGATCACCAGCAAGTCCTTCCTCCCCGATTGCTTAACCGCTTCGGCGGCGCCGGGAACTGCAGGCGCAGAAATCACGATCATAACCTGGACGTCTGGATAAACCTTGGAGATCGTCTGCGCTTCCGAGAAGGCTCTGTCCCGATCATCATCACTCGGACGAATGGAAATCAGCTTCATGTTGGGATACTTCGCCAGACGCTCCTCAATGAAGGAGATCCACAAATTTTGATTGGCTGCACTCAGCGCGCCCGTGATGATGGCCAACTCTCCTTTCTCGTGCATTACGCGGGCAGCCTCGTCAAGCAGCGTAAAGCCGATGGCTTGCGTGGTGGCTTGATTGATGAAGTAGTCGCGAGCGTCGGGTTTTGCATCAGCATCCCAAGCAACAACCTTGATTCCTTGGGATCGCGCTTTGCGAAGAACGGTGGAAATGCTCGCAGCGTTTGCCACGCTCACAGAAATCGCGTCAACATGCCGAGTGATCCAGCCTTCAACTACTTCATTCTGCTTGGCTGCGTCGAGTTCCGTGGGACCGTCCCAAATCATATCGACGTCAAGATCCGCAGCCGCCTTCTCCGCGCCCGTCCGGCAGCTGATGAAGTACGGATCGCCTTTCGATTTGGGCATGACACCGATCGTGACCCGGCGCTTGCCATGTTCATCCCCTGCCCCAGCCGTCCGAGTTAACTGACGCCGATGAACCCAATAGCCAGTGAGCCCTATCAAAACCAAGGCGATGGCCGCTTTGGTTGTAAACCTTGCCACGCTACTTCTTCTCGGTTCCTTTGTCGGCATCGTGCCGTCCGCACGGTCACGGGGACGACCGACTAAGCGCTGCAAGACGGTCGTCAGAATCAAGAGTAGGCCGGTCGAAATGCCCACCAGCTCTGACGGCCAGGCCGAAAGCCGAAGCCCGTTCTGCAACAGCACAATCGCGGCAAGTCCCCTCAAGGTGCCCGGGATGGTTCCCGACCCGCCCGAGATCGAGGTTCCACCCAGGACAACCGCCGTGATGGCGATGAGTTCGTATCCGGTGCCGGCATCCGATTTCGCCTGCCCCAGATGGGCAACATACACGATCGCTGCAATTCCGGCCGATAGCCCCGAGAGAAGATAGACCACTGCCAGTCGTCGGGCCACGGGAACCGCCGCGTAGCGTGTTCCCTCTGCCGAGTGGCCGATCGCATATAACGCCCGTCCGATAGTGCTCCGGTCCAGCAGAAGCCAGAACGCTACGATCGCCGGTACAAAAACAATCGTTTGCGTAGGTAAAACACCGCCCAAGTATCCTTGCCCAACCAAAAGAAACCCACCGGGGAAGCCAGAGTAGCTCCTGGCTCCTCCGGTTAATGCCCTCGGCCAGCCCCCGAAACAGGGAGTAGGTTCCTAACGTCACGATGAGCGGTGAGACATCGAGACATGCAATCAGAGCCGCGTTCAGCGCCCCTCCAAGCAGGCCCTGCGCCAGGGTGAGCAATACGGCAATTCCGATAGGCAAATGTGCGTCATGCCACATGGCCCCAAAGCCAACAGCACAGAAACCCATCATCGACCCCACCGAAAGGTCGATTCCGCCCGTGATGAGAACTGGTGTAAGTGCGAGGGCAAGCAAACCGATCTCTGCGCTGAGACGAATGCATTCGAAGAAATTGTCCAAAGAAAGGAAATTCCGGCCCGTGACGCTGAACAAGACGATCTCGAACGCGATCAGGATCCCAAGCACCACCTCTTGTCTGCTGTCCGTTTTCACATGGAGAGGCTACGCGAACTCCACCCGCCGTCCTCTCCAGCTGCCGATTGCCTCGACTAGAACAGCAGCTAAGATGATCCCGCCTTGTATCGCCTTTTCCCAGTAGGGACTGACGCCCAAGAAGATCAACGCTGGTCCGATGCTGCCCAGCAGCATCACGCCGATCAAAGTACCAACCAAATCCCCGCGCCCTCCGGTAATGGGCGTCCCTCCCACCACGACCGCGGCGATGGCCTTCAACTCTAAATTGATACCACTATTTGCCGGTACGTCGGAAAAGCGAACTGCATTGAGTAATGCCGCGATACCCGTCAGCGCTCCTATAGCGACAAACACCCAAAAGACGACTTGGTTGGTTGGAATGCCCGCAAGGCGGGCCGCCTCGGCATCCGAGCCTGTGGCATAGATGGCACGAACTGCGAAGAGATTTCTGGAAGCCCACCAAAGGACGCCAAACAGCAGCAGCGCCGATACCACAATAACGGCCTCGCCTGTGCGCTGCCCAAGACCAAACCACTGAAAGGTATTGGGAAGTCCCTCAATCCACGCGCCGTTCGTTATCCAGCGCAACGCCTCGCGCCAGGCCACCATCGTCGCAAGTGTTACCACAATGGACGGGGCTTTTACGAAGGACACCAAAGTGCCATTCGTAGCCCCCAAAACACCACCCGCCGCTAACGCCACTAGAGGCCATAAAATCGTCGGCACTCCCAACTTCGCAAATGTTCCGCAAATGATGCTGCAGACCGCGAAGAGCGCTCCAACTGAGATATCAATCTCGCCAACAACGATCACCAGGGTCATGCCGGTAGCGACCAACAAGACCGCGACATTCGCCAACGCGAGGTCCCGCAAGTTGTCCGCCGCGTAAAACTTCGGAGCAGCCAATGCCAGATAGATATACAGTATCCCGAGTGCAATGAGGCTGGGCCACGCTCGTTGTAATCGCAGTTTCAATTCCGCCCCCGAACTTCACTGTCATTCTGCCCCAGTGCCAGCTTGAGTATTTCGTCCGGGCTAGCGTCTTGGCGATCGAAAATGCCCACCAACGCTCCCTTCGACATGACCGCGATGCGGTCGCTCAAAGCCAGAATCTCGGACATCTCCGAAGAGATTAGGAGAATCGCCATTCCCTTCTCCGCAAGCGCTCCGATGAGATGATAGATTTCGGACTTTGCGCGGACGTCGATGCCTTGCGTGGGCTCATCCAGAATGAGGACTCTTGGTTTGGTGATTAGCCAACGGGCGAGAGCAACTTTCTGTTGATTCCCTCCAGATAAGTCCTTCGCCGGGGTTTCGATCGAGGGCGCCTTCAAGTGCAGGCGTTCGGTGAACTCCCGGGCGATGTCGCGTTCGGCGCGCTTCTGCAGCATGCCGTTCTTGGACAATTTATCCAGGCTGGCTAACGTCACATTGCTGCGGATTGGCATCTCAAGAATTACCCCGTGACGACGCCGGTCTTCTGGGACGTATGCTAGGCCGGCCTGCGTGGCATCTCTGGGGGAGCGAATTTCCACCAGGCTGCCGTCGACGTAAATGCTGCCATGACTGATGGTCTCCAAACCAAATAAGGCTTCGGCGAGTTGTGTTCTTCCCGAGCCAACCAGTCCGGCCAGGCCTACAATTTCTCCACTTCGTACTGCGAGATTCACATTCTTCACTTTGGATCGTTGGCAGTAAACACTTCGCAACTCCAGCGCGACTTTACCCGGCTTTATCTCGAGCTTCGGATACAACGTCTCCAGTTCCCGGCCGACCATCATTCGAATTAGCTCTCGGGATGTCACCGCCGCCATCTCACACGTACCTGCATTGTTCCCGTCGCGCAAAACGGTCACGCGATCCGCAATTTCAAACAGTTCCTCCAGGCGGTGGGATATATAGAGAATTCCTGCCCCGCGCGCTCGCAGTTCCCGAACGATACGCAGCAGATGGCCAGTATCTTGTTGCCCCAGCGAAGCGGTTGGCTCATCCATGATCAAAACGGATGCGTTGGCCGCCAGTGCTTTGGCGATTTCAACAAGTTGCTGTTCCGCCATGCTGAGCGACGAAACCAAAGCTCCTGGCGAGATCCGCGCCCCGATCTGTTGCAATAAGCGGGTGGCCTGTGCGGTTCGCCTCGGCCAATCCACTTTCTGCCATAACTTGTTGCCGTCATTCGCGATCGCGATATTCTCCGCGACGCTGAGATGCGGGAAAAGAGCGGGCTGCTGATAGATGGCGGAAATACCGAGATCGCGGGCCTTGGCGGGATTGTTGTGCTCAATGAGCTGGTCGTGCAGTCGTATTTCACCGCCGTCGGGCTGTACGGCGCCGGTCAACACCTTGATGAGTGTGGATTTGCCGGCTCCATTCTCGCCAACCAACGCGTGCACTTCACCCGCTCGCAGCTCTACGGAAACGGAAATCAGCGCTTTCACGCCGTCGTACGATTTCCGGATTCCGTTGGCCTCGAGCAGCACTTGAACCTCTCATCGACGGCGGCATGCGGCGCTGGCTTCGTTAGGATAACGATGCCTGCCCTATAAAAGCTGAATACTCGACACTCACCCGCTCTAAACCTCTCAGCCATCGAAATGCCGGAGCGCCGAACAGCGTTTCTCGTTGCACCATCTTTTGCCGGCCTTCAGGAAAAGGGGACACACCAAATTCGAGGCCACACGCAACAGTCTCTCCGTTCCAGGGTTGATCTTGCCGCGACTTGTTCTCTTCCCATATTCCCAGCCATGGGAAATCGCGTCGCTCCCATTCATAACCAAAGAACACATGAGCGGAAGGCGAATATACGGTGAACGACGCCTGGTTAGAGCTCCTGTCCATCAAGTGCGCGGTGAAACTGGAACTCCTGGCATTGCTGGCAAAGGTTCTGAGATCGGCGACATCGCGGTCGTGCCGGGGAGCATAAGGCCAGTCGAAATCGGCGCCTCGAACCAGCCCCCCAGAATCAAACCCCTGGCATTCGAACACGCGCGACCGTTCCGCGCAAATTGTAAGCTGGGCGGCGCCGGTTTCCAGAAATGGAGGCCCGAGACTCACGTGCTGCGTCCAGGCGATGGGGCGATCCTCCGCCGACAAGTTGTCCACGGATTCCCGAAACCTCACCCGCAGTTCATCGTCATCTAATGCGTATGACGCGCGTGATTCGCAGCATCGAATGAGGTAGAACCGAGCTGAGACAGAGTTGCCCGTCCCCGACATCGCCGTCGTAAGGCGCAACCGAGGCTTCCCCGTGCACACCGATGCCGTAACTCAGTTCTTCATCAGAGGGAGGCCCGAAAATGTCCAGGCAAAGACTGTGGCCCATGATTCCCGACAGAAGCTTGGCGTCAAGCTTAAGACCCTACTGTGGATGCAGCATCGGATCATAGCGTGACGGTTCAATGGTAGACCAGGGCGGTATCCATAGAGGATTTATGCCCGCCTTTTTATGCAAGATTTCGGCAATGTGTCCTCCCCCTCTTAAAACCGTCACCCGCAAGGCTTTGGTTTCTAATTGTAGAGCCTCGCGATTTTGAAATCTCATGGTCTTCGGACTTAACCCATAATCAGGTGAGCGGTTCGTGAAGCCACCGAACTATTTACCTGGTCTGAAGTGCGGCGGCATCAGGATTTCCGGGACCGAAGTGTTTCAGCATCACCAACGGTTCGGTAGCGCTGAGATTTTCAATTTGCAATCCTTCTTCCGCGGCTCTGGCTGTAACGAACAATTCATCTTCTGTCATTTGCCCAAAGCGTATCAAGGACGGCGTGGCGACGGAAAGCGAGCCTACCCTGCCATGGCCTTGAGTCAGGATCGCTCCATAAGCCGCGCCATCGGTAATCTTTACGCTTCGACCAGGGAGAATCGTGAGTTCTTTGGCCGAATAGTGGGCTGTGCCATAGGCAATCCATTTTTCTACGTAACCGGCCTCCTGCATGGCCTCCAACGGACGAACCGGCCTGGGAAAGACTCGATTATGTTGAGCAAATTCATGATCAACATTCGCTTCCCAATCCAGCATCGAAACCAGATAGTCGAGATCATGATGATGATCTTCAGGGACATCCTTGACCAGAAGTTCCCAAGGAACAGGCCGGCCGTCTACCATCGACTGAAACATGGCAAACACATCGCTGTTTACCTGAGGCTCGTAGGTTACCAACGAACCAGGAGCGTGCAGAATGCCCGGGTCCACTTGCCAACCTGTGCTGGATTGCAGGCGATAGGCTTTCGAGTGGAGCAGTAAGCCATTGTCGCCACGATCCCAGGCTTCGAGGCATTGCCGGATATCGTCGCGCGTCGTACCTGGCTCCAACCCCATGAAGGTGTAGGGAAACTCGTTCTCTTCTGTGTTGTATTGAGGAGGGAAGTAGTACGCTTCGGGTTTGCCCTTTCGCCCCACCCTTTTGGCAAACTCGTCGGTTTGATGTAAGTGATGGGGGATAGCACCAAGATTGTCGAAGAACTTGCACAAAATGTTCCACCCGCCCTCGCGTTCTATAACCGCGGAGCCGAGCAAGTCGTCGCCAATCTGCTCGATCGCTTCGCGAAACAAGAATCGCATCTCGCCAAACCGCACGTAGCTGAGGCCCTCATCCTCGGGAGTCCCGGGCCCGTTGGAGGCAGGTGTTGTCGAGGAAAACCAACGCTCATTTATCCCTCCGCGGTGTGCTCCCAGCGCGTAGAGATCATGGGAATGCAGCCGTAAGCGCCCCCCCGGTATCATGAACGAGCGCGGAACCCAGCACGGTTCCAGCCTCAGAACCCCCGCCCCGACTTTCAAGGCCTCCAAAAAGGACTGTTGAACAAATGTACTGGTGGACACAAACTTACTCCTCCTTGCAGTCGCTGTTGTGTGTAGCGTAGCAGCCAACAGGAACGACCTGACTTAGCATTCGAACAACAAAATGAGTCGTCTCATCAGCCTGAAAAACTTACGCCTTACGGCCCGCCTCTGTCAACCTGGACCTTCCGCAGAATTTCCATCTCGGCAAAAGTTGGAACCCGGTTGTACAGTATTTGGAGCATGCCGACTCAGAAAGAACTGGCCAAACTCGCCGGGGTCTCCGCGGGAACGGTCTCCAATGTAATCAGCGGTTCCACCCGGGTAAGTGAGCGTAACAGGGAAAAAGTGCTCAACGCGGTTCGAGCTCTTAACTACCATCCCAATCTTATCGCCCGAAGTTTAAGGACCAATCGCACGCGGACACTGGGCATCGTAGTGCCGGACATCACCATTCCATTCTTCCCCAAGATTGTTCGCGGTGCAGAATCTGCCGCTCGCGAACGGGGATATTTTTTGATTGTCCTCGATTCTGAGCACAATCATGCCCGCGAAGTCGACATCATGACCCTGCTCCGCTCTCAACGTGTCGAAGGCATCTTGCTGGTCGCATCCGGAGGACGCAAAGGAATCATCGAAAGCCCTGCTTCTCTCGCAGTCGATCCGCCGGTCGTGTACCTTGACCGCTTGCCCGAGGGGATTGAAGTGGACTCTGTATCGGTGGACGATCGCTCAGCGGCAGAAATGGGTGTTTCCCACCTATTATCCAAAGGACACACACAAATCGCCATCATCACCGGACCTCTCACCCTGAAGAATGAGCAGGAGCGTCTCCGCGGATATCGCCAAGCTTTGCATAAGAGCGGGCTCCCGGTTCGCGAGTCCCTGATCTGGGCGGGAAGTTTCGATCGGGATGAAGTGGCGAGAATTTGTCACAAGGGACTTTTTAAGCCAACTGGCAGACCTTCCGCATTATTTGCGACCAATGGTGTAACCGGACTTGAGGCCTTGCGAAGCATCTATGCAGCCGGCCTGGAGACTCCCCGGGATATCGCTTTTGTCAGCTTTGACGAACTGACCATCGACGATTTCTTTCATCCCGGCATCACCTGTGTGCTGCAACCCACCTTCGACATCGGATATCGTGCGGTCGAGGTCCTACTCAACCGGATCGAAAAAGGGAGAGATGAAGGCCGTCCGGCTAAGATTCGATTGTCCGCCACCCTGGTGGTCCGTGAATCCTCGGAATCCGCCCGGGCCTGAGGCCTACCGGCTGCGTTTTATCCCTAGCAAATTGACCCGCTCACTCCTGTAAACCGGTTCCCACCGTGCCCCGACGCCCAAAAAAAGAAACAGCCTGATCGATAAAATGAGTGAGAGTCGCAAAACAAAATCTTGACAACGTTCGAGACGTTTCTTTATGCTTCCCTCGCGTTGATTGAGACGTCTCATGCAAGGCTGGATAGCGAGCCGGTGCGACGTCGGGAACATTGAAGTCCATGCCAATGGATACCGACAGCGCGGCAAAGTGGGGTCAAGGGCCCGATTCTGACAAAAATGAATTCAAGTGGAGGGAACAAGCCCATGGTGCACACATTTCGCATCGTTCGTCTCACCGTATTGCTGCTAATTTCCGCTTCCTTTTGCTTGATTTGTTTGATTGTTCAGGGTTGGGCGCAAGTCTCAACAACCGCAGCGATCAGGGGGACGGTCACGGATGCCAGCGGTGCCGTGATCGCCAATGCCCCGATTCTCGTCCGCAATGAGGAGACTCAGGTTGACACTCATACTGTAAGTAACGAGAGCGGTGGCTTCGTGGTCCCTGGATTAAACCCCGGAAGCTACGACGTCACGGTCACGCAACCGGGATATCAGGCATACAAGGAAACACAGATCGTGCTGAGTTCCGCGCAAGTCGCCACTGTCAATGCCGTCCTCAAGGTCGGCCAAGTAACGGAGTCGGTCAACGTCCAGGCGGGAATTGCTCAAGTGCAAACTAGCACCGCCGAAGTCTCCAGCGAGGTCACGGGAACTCAAGCATCGACGCTTCCTTTGAATGGCCGTAACTACCAGGCCCTGTCTTTCTTGATGCCTGGAGTTACTAACATGGCTCCAGACACGGCACTTAACCAGGGTGGGTTCCTCACCTCCAACACGATATCCGTAAATGGGATGGGGATAAATGGCACGCAGTATTATCTGGATGGCATCTGGAACATGAACACAGGAAGTATGAACCAAACCACGATCACGCCCAACCCGGACACGATTGAGGAGGTCAGGGTTTTGCAAAACAACTTTGGTTCCCAGTACAGCTTGAATGGCCCGAATGTGTTGCTTTTGCAGACCAAGTCGGGGACCAGCACCTTCCATGGCAATGCGTTTGAGTATCTTCGCAATGATGCGTTTGATGCCCGTAACTACTTCAGCCCAACCAAATCTGCCCTTAAGCAGAATATTTTCGGATACACCCTTGGTGGCCCGATCACGATTCCGGGGCACCTCAACACTCAGCGGGACAAGGCATTTTTCTTCTGGAGCCAGCAATGGACAGACCAACATATCGGCGTCATCGTTCGTGGACCGGATCTGACCGCGGACGAAAGAAACGGGGCCTTCTCCACCTTAATTACGGACCCGCTGACGGGTCAGCCCTTCGCGAAGAACGCCAACGGCGATTATCAAATACCTGCGAATAGGCTCAACGCGCAGTCGCTTATTTTTTACAATGCGGTGGCCCCCCTGCCCAACGACCTTGCTGGTGGGTTTTTGAATTACATTAACACCATCCCCACCATCAACAACACACGCGACGACGAAATTAAGGTGGACTACAATATCACTTCCAAACTGAAACTTATGGCCGAATACCTGGATTCACACCAGACCAACGGCGCCGCTACTCAAAACTTTGCTATCAGTACTCTCTTTAGTACGACCCGTCAGCCGATTACTACGCCCAATCAATTAGCTCAGCTCCGACTAACTCAGACCTTGAACAATAGGCTTGTCAACACCACAAGCGTGAGCATGAATAACTACATCGCGAATCTGGACGTGTCGGGTCTCGTGAATAGGAGCGACATTTCGGGTTTCGAATCAAACCTGCCCTATAACGGACTCCTATCACAGCGCCTGCCCCAGATAAATTTCTCCGGTGGATGGCCTAGTCTGGGCGTCAGTTTTATCCTGCCTCTCCACCACGCCTCTGACTTGGAGGATACTCTTTCGGACGATGCGAGTTGGTTGCGGGGCAACCACTTGCTGCAATTTGGCATGCAATATGTTCGAGGAACAAAGCGGCAAAACGCTTTTGCGGCAACCGCCGGCGAGTGGATGTTCAGCGGCCAATTTACTGGAAATCCCATGGCCGATTTCCTACTCGGCGATGCCGCGAACTTTACCCAGTCCAATACCGAAATACGCTCAGTTCAGCATTATCCGATTGTTTCGCCCTACTTTCAAGACCAGTGGAAGGCTAACCGGCGCCTTACGCTCACCCTCGGCATTCGATACGCTTGGTCCCCTATACCAACATTTGATAATGTTGTTACGAATTTGATACCTGGTCGGTTCAACCCGGCTAATGCTCCCATCGTTAATCCCGACGGAACCTTTACTGCCACCCCTACGTACGATCGCCTAAACGGCCTTGTTTTTGGTGGAGTAACCCCGGGGTTTCCTGCGAACTACAGCAACAAGCGCAATGGTTTCTGGAATCCCACCGTTGGCTTCGCGTACGACGTCATGGGTGACGGGAAAACCAGTCTCCGTGGCGGTTTTGCCATGACCCACTACTTTTACTTTTACGCGTCTTGTTCGAGCCAATGCCCGAACAATTACCCCGCCACGGTCTCAACAACCATTATTACTCCCTCATTCCCCAATCCGATTGGAGGCACCGTGGCTCCCGCCACTGTCCCGCCACTGCACATCCAGGATCTGAACTTCAAGGAAGCGCAAATAAGTAACTATAGCCTGTCCTTGCAGCACGAGTTTCGGGGGAATTGGCTCGCCTCGATCGCAGGAGCCGGCGATGTTCTTTTGCACGGCACAATCAACGCCGATGCAAATCAGCCGCTCCCCGAGGGCGGATTTAACTTCAATCCTATTATCAACACGGGAACAGTGTCCGAGTACGCCTTTGGCGAGCCTTTCCCTGGTTACGGTCAATTGGCTGATGTTAGAAGCCCAACCACGATCAACTGGAATGCGCTTGAACTCAACATTCAGCATCCCTTCAGCCACGGTCTTTTTATTTCCGGGGCCTACACCTGGCAGAGAGGTTTTGCTGCTACCCGAGACACTGAGACTACTTCTAGTTACGGTGGAGTGCAGGATTTCTATCACCCGAATAATGATAGGGGTCCCTCTCTTACGACTCCATTCGATGTATTTGCGTTCAGTGCCATCTGGAAACTGCCGTGGTTTGCTTCGGCGAACGGCCTTGAGCGTACATTACTTGGAGGCTGGCAGATCGCGAACGTTACCTCGATTCAAAGTGGTTTTCCGATGGATCCTAAGCTGGGCACTTCCAACCCGGGTTTGGCCACTCGCCCGGACCTTGTTCCTGGAGCCTCCAACTCGGGTCCGAAGACAATAAATGAATGGTTCAATACGAGCGCGTTTGTCGCACCTCCGCCGGGATTCTTTGGAACTGCCCCCAACGGTTCGATTATTGGCCCTGGTACGATCAACTTTGACATATCCTTTTACAAAGACTTCAGAGTCACGGAGCGCGCGAAGTTCCAGTTTAGGTCCAATTTCTATAACATCTTCAATCACACGAACTTTGCGAACGTTGCAACGACTCTCGGGGCGGGAGACTTTGGACAGGTGACCAGTGCGCGCGACCCTCGAATTATCGAATTCGCTCTCAGGTTTGAATTCTGAGCGCATGCTAGTCGAATGTGTGCTGCACCCATGGTACATGGTTCGGCCGGCGCGTTCATGCACTGCAGGCCAGATTCGGAAGTCCGATCCCGTCGCACGCTGTAAGTCAGCTCATCCCCGCACTGCGGCAACTTGGTTGCCGCAGTGCTTCGTTTGTGCAGGATTGTTCTTTCTTTTGATCCCGCTCGTGGCAGCTCAGCGCTCGTCCGTGGAGAATTCGAAAGTTCAAAAGTCAACCCCCGAAGAGCCTTCTGCTGTTGAGATGCAGCTTGCCCCTGAGCTCGACCCCTTGCGGGACTGTCTTGCACGATCTGATAGGAAATGCGCGATGGAAGTTTTTTCTAGGTTGCGCGATCCTAAACTCAACGACGACCCGCAATATCTCGACCTTTCCGCACAGCTGATGAGCCTAGAGAATAAAGAGTCGGGGGCTCTGGCCGCCATCGATCGGGCGATTCGGATGGAGCCGACCCGGGCGTCTTATGTCATGACAAAAGGGAAAATCTTTCAGCGAGCTCATGATCAGGTGAAAGCTATTCAATTTTTCCTCCAAGCCGCCCAGTTGAGACCAGGATGGATCGAGCCTGTTTATTCTCTAGGAATGAGTTTTTTTATCGTGGGAAACGAAGAGAAAGACAACGAGTACTACGATCGTGGGGCACGGCACTTCAAAGCAGCTCTTGAGTTAGACCCCAACTGTCACAAAGCTGAGTTCATGCTTGGCGTTGTTGAGGCATTAGAGGAGCACCCTGAAAAAGGTAAAGAACACTTTGAGAAGGCCTTGAAAATGAATCCTCAAAACGCTTACTACCACCTCGAGTATGGAGTTCTCTTGAACCGGACGGGGGACAGTGACGGAGCATTACGTGAAATGAGGCTTGCCGAGACCCTGGATCATTCCAACACCATGGCCTATTTCAACCTAGGTCGGCTGGAAACACGACTAGAGAACTATTCGGAAGCGAGAAGGCAACTTGAAACCGCGGTTCAACTCGACCCTAATCTGTCTGTCGCTTACTACTGGCTCGGACGAGTCTATCATCGTCTCGGATTATCAGAGCTGGCCCAGGCCGCGTATAAAAACTTTGAGCTCGCAAAGGCCCGTGAGCAGCAAGAGGAAGCCGACCCGATAGAGGCCGCGCTCTCACAGCCGGATCTAGCTACTCGTGATTTTTTACCGGAACAAGATTCGCCTAAGTAACCGCGGCGGGGGGCGGAGGATCTGGCGGAGGATCGCGTAGTCCTGGTCCTAGGGGGAATTAAAACGTGGGAAATCAAACTCAGGAATTTGATGTCTGCATCGTAGGTTCTGGCGCCGCGGGTGGCTTCATGGCCAAAGAACTGTGTGAGGGTGGCGCCAAGGTCATTATGTTGGAGGGTGGAAAGGAAGTGAATCTCTCCGACCTTCTTTCGCATAAGTGGCCTTATGAACTTCCCTACGCCAATCTGCGGCAGGAGAAACAGGCCTACTTTTATCAAGGCGACGTGACAACATCCATCCGCTATGAAACCCAGGCCCGCGTCGAAGTTGATCGGGCGCGGGTGCTGGGCGGCAGGACGATGCACTGGAACGCCGTCACGCTTCGTTACGCGCCACTGGATTTCCGCGAGTGGACGCTGGCCGGCGTTGAGGACGATTGGCCGCTAACCTACGAGGAGCTCGCCCCCTACTATGAGCGGGTGGAGCAGATCATCGGCGTCTGCGGCAACGACGACGGTCTGGAAATCCTGCCGGGCGGAAAGCACTATCTGCCGCCGTTGCCGTGGCGGTGCAGCGAACACATCCTCAAGCGCGTTACGGATGCTTTAAATATCAGCCTCATTTCGGTGCGCAAGGCAGTTTTGACCCAGCCCTATGATGAACGCCCACAATGTCATCATTGTGGGCACTGCATGGACGGCTGCGACGTCTCTGCGATTTTTTCATCGCCGGGCTGCACGCTGCCCAAAGCCGCCGCGACTGGCAATTTCACGCTGCGGCAGAACGCCCTGGCGCGCGAAATTCTGGTGGACCGCGAAGGCCTGGCGCGCGCGGTTTCCTTTGTCGATACGAACACGGGAAAGACAGAAGAGGTCAAGGCGCACATCGTGGTGGTGTGCTGCGCCACGGTGGAGTCGGCGCGACTGCTGCTGAACTCGGTTTCTCCTCAACACCCCGCCGGGTTGGGAAACTCCAGTGGCGTGGTGGGGCATTACCTGCACGGCCATATCAATACCACGGCGCAAGTTTACCTCAAGGAACTCCAAGGCACGAAGCCCATCAACCAGGATGGCGCCACCGATCACGTCTACATTCCGCGCTTCGATTATCGCGACTCCCATCGAGGCTACGCGGGCGGATATGCATTTCAGGTGAACTACGATTCCTACATGTTTCCCCGCCAGGCGATGTTGCTGAAGGGCTATGGCGCACGGTTCAAGCGCCAGGTGCGGACGATGCAACCGGGCTATCTGATTCTAGGAGGTTTTGGCAAATCGATGGCGGCCAAGCAGAATTATGTTTCCGTCGACAAGAACCAGGTGGATGCGCATGGCATACCAATTCCAGTGGTTCACTTCCAGTACGTCGAGAACGACATGTTGGTCTGGCATGGGATGAAAAAGGGTCTTCAGCAGATTGTTTCCCAACTCTCCGGGGATGTGTTTTTTGAGGAGAGCACCGGCCCCTCGGGACTTGCCAGCCACGAGGTGGGGACCATCCGCATGGGGAAAGATCCCAAAACCTCCGCCTTGAACAGCTTTTGCCAATCGCACGAGGTGAAGAATCTGTTTGTAACCGATGGAAGTTGTTTTACCACGTCGAGCGAGAAGAATCCGACCCTGACCATTATGGCGCTGTCAATGCGCGCCGCGGAATACATCATCAAACAGCGCAAGCTAGGAATCATCTAAGAAAGGAGTCTAGGGCCTGGAGAGAGGCGTTTACATTCCGACTTCATGAGTTTCGGGCTTCTAGACATTATGAAACGACGAACCGCTCTGAGAATTATTGCATTGAGTGCGCTTTCGGCAGGTTTGGACGCTTGGGGCGCAACTCCCGGTATGCACTCTGA
>Ga0210406_10000179_pt1 | contig 98604 bp, 149 predicted proteins | sample IncBWC30MmetaG_FD_155454 | JGI IMG/M metagenome (GOLD analysis project Ga0210406, IMG submission 155454) | Forest soil microbial communities from Barre Woods Harvard Forest LTER site, Petersham, Massachusetts, United States - Inc-BW-C-30-M | ecosystem: Environmental > Terrestrial > Soil >... | reverse complement strand
CTTGACTTGGGTTTATCGATTGTCTCCTTCGCTCTTAATGACGCCTCGGTCCTTACGGTCACGAAGCTTTGCAATATTCATGCCAGCAATCGTGCTCATGGGAATCCGTAGCTCCTCGGCCAGTGCCGCAATATACCAAAGCACATCGCCCAATTCTTTTGCAAGTTCATTGCGCCACTCAGGAGTAGTTCCTTCGTAGCCCATGAGTCCTTGGTTGCGCCATAGCTTCTTAATCTTGTCCGCTGCTTCTCCAGACTCTCCAGCAAGGCCAAGAGCAGGATAGATCAGGTTGTTGTGTAGTCCGGGGTACGTTGCCGTACCCAGTGTGTCCTTCTGATAATCGTCAAATGTGTACATTATTCTCCGCAGGGATGGAAACCCCAATCCCTTTTTTTAGCTCCTGTCACAACGAGGGACCATGATGTTCCATAAGGTGTAATTACGTTGTGCTTAAACTCGGCTGGACGGTACAGGATAAAACCCGGCCAACGCTTATGAAACTTCTGTCCAACTTGCTCTAGGTATCCATTCCATAGGAGTAGCGTAATGAAACGCCACGGATGGTCATGGCATTCCGGGTGCCAATTAGGTGCGTAGAGTTGGTGCAAGAACACTCGAAACCACGGCGTCTTTAGCAGAGTGTAGCGAGTGAATTTCTCACCAATAGCTTCCCATCCAATCTCTTTAAAGGGTAGCGCCCAACGAAGGAAACGTTCAATCATAATCCTCGCTATCGTTTACCCTATACAACATCCACGTAATCAGTACGTTGAATATAGGCAAAGATGCTACTATTAGATTCAGAACTTCTTGCCCGAAGTCTTCACGCTTTGGGTTAAAAAGGCCCTTTAGTACTCGAAAGCACCAAAAGAAGCTGACAACCCAGATTGCAAATAAGATAGCCGTCATCTGTACGCCTCCACTTCTACTGCAAGGTTTGCCAGAGCTTCTTCCAGCGTTGCGCCGGTAGCTTCTAGCTCGTCAATGTATTTATTAGCATCAGTATGTAACACCAATCTAATAACTCCGTCTACGCTATCAATTCGAATAGTGCCTAGAGTAATCATCTCAGCGGTGTCCCCCTCGTAGGCATTATGTCGCCGGGATTCTTAGGAACAGAATTCAGCAGACGATACATAATGTACTCTGCATTTCCTGCAAACATTCCCGCGAATGCATCCAGAGTAGTATTGATTACTTCTAAGGTAATTGCAAATTTTACCATGCGTTGCTTGTCTGTCAAAGAGTGCAACCCACGGTCATTGAGAATTTGCATACACGTTTCAAGAGAGTCCCGGTACTCCATTAAATGCTCATACCGGGTCCCAATGTCATCAAGCTTCGGTTCGGGTTTCTTCGGCTCCATCCTTCTCCTTTACCCGTGAACGCTTCACCTTACAGGGCTTCGTGCACTGTGAGCAAGTCCACGAACCGAGAGCGCACTCAGAGAACTTACCAGCTTCCCTGTCAGCCTTGCTGCGCTCAACAGGCGGCTTCTTACCGGGCTGACCGCAACACTCGCTAGTGTAGTTAAACACAGGTTCACCTTTAACAGCAAACACTACCTTCTTATGCTTCTTCACTTTTTCCTCTCTATTCAACGGTAAAGGTTAATGAACTACCTACGGGCATGATTTCCACTTTCCAATCTGCGGGGGCATCACTGAGCAGAGGTTCGATGGACCCGGATTTCGGCCAAACTCGAATGAGCCTGTTACTCTCAGAGCGAATCACATAAAGATAATCAGGCTCATCTACGCCGTCCACAATTGCCCGTCCAATATTCCCCGGTTTAAGTTGCGCTACTGGAACAATGACCGGAGGGCTATGCTTGTTGAGTCCAATTTTCACTTCGTTTCCTTTCGGATTTCAGTTAGCCGGTTACTAATCGCGGCCTTCAATGTTGAATCAAGCTTAACAGCTTCGATTACGTTTGTCAAGCCCTGTGCGATTTTCTCGCCATTGAAACTATAATAGCCGCCCTTTTCTGACTTGTCAAGTGCTCCGACCTTCGCGGCGTAGTCAACAAAATCAGTCCACGTATCGATACCGACTCCATAGATCAGCTTGACGGTAGTTGAACGATAAGGAGAGCCTACTTTGTTCTTGGTGGCCTTAATCTCCATGTCGTGACCGATTGGCTGCTCCTTGTCTCCGATCAATGTTCTACGGCGAATGTCTAGACGAACACTGGCATAGAATTTAAGTGCTCTGCCGCCGCTCGTGACTTCCGGTGATCCGAACATTACACCAACCTTTTCACGGATTTGGTTAATGAAGATTAGAGTGATACCTTTTTCATTTGCCTTACCACGCAGCTTACGCATAGCCTGAGACATGAGTCGCGCCTGTAGGCCGATGTGGGAATCCCCCATTTCTCCATCTAGTTCCGCTTGAGGGACCAATGCTGATACTGAGTCTACCACGATTAGGGATACAAGTCCACCATCGATTAGCGCCTCTACTGTCTCTAGCGCCTGCTCACCGCTATCCGGCTGAGAGATAAGAAGTTCCTTAACGTTGACACCTAGCTTTGCTGCATAGGTGACATCAAGGGCATGTTCGGCGTCTACAAACGCACACAGAGTATCATTATTCTGTTGCTCACACGCGATCATGTGAAGACAGAATGTGGTCTTACCACACGATTCAGGCCCGTAGATTTCAATGATTCGGCCCCGTGGAAGTCCACCGGCTTGTAGTACTTCATTGTCTAACGATGGAAGGTTAGTACTAATAACTGGAATGTCTACTCCTACTCTATTGCCAAGGAGCATGATCGACCCGGTTGTATCAAATTGTTTATTGAGAGTCTTCTCTAAAGCTTTGATCTGATCTAGTGCGTCTGCTTTAGATAGAATCTTTACATTTTTCGTATCTACTTTAGCAACACCCAAAGCTGAATCAACCTTGGGTGTCTCTCCAATTGCCGCCGCTAATGCTGCTAACTTACTCATTTAACTCCTAATACTTGCTTCGTATTCTATCCACAGAGGTACATATTTACGTGCGTAATTAAGATTAGCACGGTTAAACCAGAATGCTACTTCGTGGAACGTTATGGACCATTTACTCGGTGCTTTCCGTCGAAACTTCATTGCTCTCCGCTAGCTGCCATTGTGCGATAGTAGCCATGAACTGCCGCCACCTGTGATAGAACTTCTTGCCTTGAAGCTGGACGATTAATGGCGCTCCATGCTCAGTGAACATCTCATCCAACTGCTTAACAACTTCTTCATGATTCTGGAACCACGCTAGCCAGCATGTGTCACAGTTACGATGACGTGGCTGACGGTGAAGGTCTAGCCGGTGCTGACAGGCTACCACTCTCGGATGTTGAATGGTAACGTACTGTTTGCGTAATAGCTTATACTCGCCTGCCGTTGGTAGCTTTGCTTCAGGATTTGGAATAGTTGTAACGACCTCAGTATAGGAATCTTTTCGTGGGTCAATCTCGTTTACAGGAGGAGCGAATGCCGCGCTTTCCTCTCTCGGCTCTTCAATTATATCCATCATTCTGCCCCCTCTAGAATATGCATAGCTCTTACAATCCTAGCTTCATATCCTAACGCTTCCAATCTAATACATTCAGTTTCCAACCATATTAGCTTTGGCGGGATAATCCCGTACTTCTGAAGCAGTTGGTCTTTGCGGACTGCGTTCTTCTCTTCTTTTAGTTCTTCTGTTTGAATGTCCATAGTCACTTTCTTATTGCTACAAAGTATTTACCAGCAGGACTGATCTTACGTGCTGATAATATACGACCAATGATCTGTTCGATTTCGGCCCGTTGTTTTTGAGTGAAGATAACACCTGATTCTATCCAGTATGTGTTATCAAATATAGTCACTAGCTCATCAAAGGTGTAGTCAGTTTTCTTTTGATACGTTAGTAACCCATCTTCTACTGCGCGTTCTACGTCTACGAAAAAGTCTAGCTGATTAGGTCTTGCCTTGTTCTGAGGACTCGGTGAATTTCCTGCTCTTCCCGGCTCTATGATCGTGATCGCACTGCGTTGCTTCAGTACTTCATAGTTACCCGGAAACGGTTCCAGTGCGTATGGGTCCCCACAAATGTCATCGAATGCCCTTTTGTACTTTGCGGCCAACTCTTCTTTTCGGTTTATCTTTTTTGACTTCACTTACTCCCCTTGCTGCATTGAATTTGATTAGCAGCTTTTCTCTAACCTTTGTCCCAACCTCTCCGGGCGCTGTAAACCGTTCCCCATTGGCTTGTGTAAACGGCGGCTCAGATATGTATTTGTACGCATTATACATCCGTTGGGCATCATCTTGCAAGATAGCAATCCCTTTGTTGCAAGGCCAACATAACAAACCTCTTACGAGTCCAGTCTTGTGACAGTGGTCTACCGCAAGTCTGTACGGAATGCCTTTCTTATTTAAACGATTCTTACAGATCGCACAAGCCCCTCCTTGAAGTGCCAACACCTTATTAAATTCTGCTAAGGTTATATGGAATTCTCGTTGCAGCCTTGTGTCTTTAGCTCTTTCCTGTTTTGTCACCAACTCCCCTTACCAAGCTGTGAAAAGTAACCCATGTCAATTAAAATAGGTTGATTGTTCTCGCCTAGTCCCACATTACCACCGTGCACGTCACATTCTGATTCAGCAGCATAGGGCCACGTTAACTCAATGATGTGGTCCAGCAACCGTGCAATGCATCTATAACCTTTAGGTAACGGCTTATAGTAATGCATTAACATCACGCCAGTTTTACTATCGAAGTAATGAATCTCTGGCATATACTTTCTGAGTTGAGCGTACTTCTTAAAGCGTTGAATACGTCGAACTGCCCGATACTCTGCTCGTGCATGGTCGCGGGGACTGCTGCCAGCATTCTTAGATAGCTTTACTACCAGAGGTAGACCATTGATTCGGTATACTTCACGGTACAGACCATTACCTATAAGCCCTAACTTCAGTCCCATTTTCTCAAGGTCACTTCGATTCTTAGGCTTCTCTTTCACAAACCTATCAATAACGGCCTTTACTTGCTTCTCAGTACGCTCAGTCATGTCAAAATGTTATACCTTCGTCCGGTGAGTCCGGTTCCTTTACGGCTTCTTTCATAGAAGATAATGCGGAAGGTTTCATTGTTCCGGCCTCCTTCATTATTCCACTTCCGGTATTAGCAATCATGGCCTTGACTTTGCCCTCATTGAGTTTACTAAATGTACTAGTAGCTCCGTCAAACCATACTGTCGTTTCGCCCCCGGCGCTGTATCTGGAAATCGCGCAAGTGACAAGAGTCTCAGGAGAGAACGTAGTGTTACTCTGTACGTTTGCACCTGAATCGAATGTCTGCTTACTCACGCCTCCAACACGGCTACGGTTAAGGATCAAACAGCAATCACAGTCCTTGGCAATTTGAGACGCACCATCTACGTTAGAAATGGCTGTAAGCTTCTGTTCTGCCACTCGGTTAGGCTGTAGGATACGAACCATCTGTACGCTGTAGTCTTTACCGATCTGAGAGGTACGCTTACTAATCTCTGATAGCCATTCTGTCCTGTTCTTGTTACCCTTGGTGATATCGCAGAAACGTTGGATGTTATCCAGCATGACCCATTTTACACCGTAACGCCTGATACAATCGATGATTAACTTGTAGATGTCATCCATTGTAGAGAACTTTGGATAACACAGGTAAAGTGTTCCTTCCCTGTTTGCGGCCATTGCTTTGACGCCGGGAATAGCTGCCTTGAACATCTGAGTAAGCTGTTCCGCTTCTTCAGGAGTCTTAGGTAGATTGTCCGGTACCTGAGCCTTGTGACTGACCCATCCTCTTGCAAGCTTGGCACAGGTCATTTCGGCGCAGATAATGATACCATCGTCTCCGTAGGTATCCACCATGTACTCTAAGAGGTTCATGCCAAACTTAGTCTTGCCGATCTTTTCCTCAGCTAGAATGTCAATGCAATCACCTTCATCGAACTGCACAATGTCGGATACAATCGGCCAAACGTACTTCTGAGCAGCGCCTTTGTTGTCTAATTCTTCTGTGAATTCGTCAAGGGCGTCTTCGGCGGAAGATACCCCATCAACGTCAAATAGCGTTGCGCCCTTCTTAATCTCCTCAAAAGCATCAAGTGTTCCTCCCCCCGATTTGAACCATTCATTCAAATCTTTACCATTACGAACCGTTCCATCTTCAGTGGTAACTTCAAATAGCGGTAACTGAAGCTTCCAACACTTTTCTATCCCAATTTTACTTGCTAACGTTTGTGCTGCTTTTTGACCTACGCGGTCAGAATCATAGCAGATGAATACCTTCTCAAGATTCAATTCGTCTAGTTTAGTAACCCACTCAGCTTTCTTAATATTAGCGCCGGGTACTCCGCAGATATCAGTAATACCATTATCCATTGCTGCTATACAATTGGCCTCACCTTCTACTAGTACGATGTCTTTAATTCCCGGTTTCAACGCTTCGATGTTATAAAGAGTGCTACTCCATCCAGCAGGACTGGCGAAATCTTTAGGTACTTTCTTTAAGTCTTTAGGATCAGGTAGAGTTCTAAAGTGACACCAAATTTGGTTACCATTCATCAAGTAAGGATAGACTAGTGCTCGCGTATCTTTTCCTGTTGATTTGAAATAATGCTTCGTTAGGCCAAGTTTTTGCTGCTTAACAATTGCTATTGAAAACCCTCTGACATTGCATAGATAATCCATTGCATCATCATCAGCTAGCAATGCACTATGACATGCATCTAAATCAGGCAGCGGGTCAACCTTCTTTTCCGAGTTTCCCCATTCCTTTTGTGATGACACACCGGGGATTATCAATCCGAGGAACTGTTTGATTCCGTAGAGGTTAGCAGATTTCCCGCAGCGTTGGCATAAGGCTAGTCCGTCGCGTTGCTTTTGCTCATCTTGTGCGCCTCGAATCTCCATGTAACAATGGGACTCTTTTCCGCACCAAGGACACTTATCGAGGACTATTCTAACACTGTCCGTTACTTTGTATCCCCACCCTTGACTTATTACAAATTGGAGCGCAATGCTCCCTTCCATCTGACTTGGTACTTGATTCATTATTCTCCTAAAACTGCCCAAGTACATACTTTGCAAACATCACAAGCTGCTCAGGAGTTGCATCATTTTTCATCCTGTTTGCCTGCTCTGATATGATTTGTATGTTTCCCGGAATATAACCTAGTCCGGGAATAATTTCATCTATTGAAGACGTTCCTCGTTTTAACTCGATTCCTAGATACGGACAATACTTGGGTATGCTAATGTCCTTTACGGTTAAGTTGAATGGAACACCTTTGCGTTTAGCATTTGTCTTTGCATGAATCAAAATGATTCGTTCTGGATTCTTGTCTGCCCATCGCTTGTGTATTGCGTTGACTTTTACCTTATTTCGTCTTGCATACGCTGCCCGTGCCGGAGCGTCGGCTATACGCATACAGTCCTTACATCTAGACTGTAACCCATCCTTACCGACCTTACTTTTGTAAAAGTCATTTACATCTTTTGGAATTTTACATTTGCTGCAAATTTTCATCTAAACCTATATTACCATAGTAACGTTACTTTGTCAAATCTCACCCTTGAACTTTCGGGTCGCCTCGGGCTGACTTGCCAGCGCTACAGCCTCAGCATGACCGGCCTTGGCGTCTGCTAGAGACGTATACCGTACCTGATACTCATTAATCCAGTCGTCGTACTTGCCGCCGAATATCATTGTCTCCCAGAGAACGGGCGGTCCTCCGTCCCAACCGTGGTCAAAGGAAAGGAACACAGTAGAGACTTCATATTCTCCAACCTTGTCCCTAGCTACACGTCTTTTATCCCGGTTGGCCTCATACCATGCTGACCATTTCATAAGGTCAGGTTCGAGCACTGGGTTATCGTTTTCGTCTAGAATATACTTATCGTTCATACTTCCTCCGGTACTGGTACGGTTTCGGATAGTGGATAATAGATGAATTCATTTAAGAGAAATAATTCTTGTGCAACTTCTTCAGCTAATTCTTTATGAAACGGGTAAAACTTACCGTTTGCTACTACTCCCCACCCGGTATACAATCGGCCTAATACGGCCCGGTGCTCAACGCTTCGCATAACGTTGCCATACCTCCGTGTCTAATTCACGAACTGTCTTACCCGCCGCTATCGCACAAGCTTTGAATTGTTCCTCAAACCATCTGTATTTCTTCCCGGCTGGCGGTGTGCTCTTATGTGCATCGAATCCCTTTGATCTTAGATACTTTAGAATGTGGGTATCTAAGGGAACACATTGAGAATCCGGGTCAGTATATAGGACAATGAACCGGGCAGTCTTAGGACCGATACCGGGGATAGCTTCAAGCTTTTCAACTGTCAAGTCTTTAGTGACATCAAGCTTGACAACTTCCCTGAAAGCTTTCTCGATACGTTTGTACTGTCCCATCTTGACAGCTTTCAAATAAGGTAGCAATGAATTGTTGGCAATGTCAAGTCTAACAGTGTCAAAAGGTGAACTAAATCCGAAATTCAAGTATTCGTTAAGCTTCGCCTGCGTCTGCTTGGCACTTTTCCCGGCAACACAGATGGCGAACAGGACAAACCACTCCCGTTCGCTCATCGGTACCGTTTGTGGCATATTTTCAACATCCATACGTATAACCTCGCTTTCCACAATCGGTTAAACCCAGTCAGCCATTTGTTGCCGTCCAGCACATCATAATCACCTTGTAAGGTACTAATGTGAAGTGACATGTTCCGCCACAAGTTGCGTAAGCGCTTCATGGGCCGCTTGACTACCGTCACACTCATCGCTCCAATACCTACGCGCAGAAAGTGCTTCCCACGAAGTCTCCTCAACGTCCCATTGGCCCTCTAGTCCGTAGCAGGAACAATGGCTCCCGTTGACTTCATAAAGCTGCCCGTCCTTCTCAAACACGACCAAGGACGAACCGCAATAACTTCCGTATCCATACCATGCAAGGTGCACGGTAGCTCCGTCAAGGGCATCAGCGGGTGCCGTATACTCCCGGATGATGTCCGCGTTATCTCCAAAGTTCTCAATGTATACGCTCACTTCGTCTCCTTCTCCAAATACGCATTCGATACGATTTTCATCTGTGCGCGTCTGCTATTTCTACCGCGCTCTGTTGCAGTTTTGACAACCACACCTTCACGAATGTTCTTAGCATTTTTAATAGTAGAGGGTCCGTCAACTAACAACTGCTTAATAACTTGTAGGTTGAAAGGTCCCTTATACAACACGGGAACAGTCCTATCCTGAAGATGGGTCAGAATCTCCAAACCCTCGGGCGTAGACTCGTCTAGCCAATTCCCGTTAGGGTCACGAACATCGAATACAAAGAACTGTACGTTCTTGCTACCGTATTCGAATCCGCCTTGGGTGGGAGTTACCTCGCCCCAGAGAACGTGACCCTCATGCGCTCTGCACCATTCTTCAATCCAAGGCAATTCTCTCACAGCACGGCGGAAAATGCAAGTCGAACCGGGTGCTTTCCAGAGGTTACGTGAGCCCGCATACATCACGCCGTCAAGGAAAATAAACCGGGCGTTACTGCCGTGAATCTTCTCAGTGACAATTACCTGCTCACCCTCTTCAAACGTGTCGGGATAGTTCTTCAGTGCGTCCACATCGTAGGTAGGAATTCCTAGCCCTACGTTGTCAGCTACGCCGTCCGTGACTGCTCCCAGACCGAATACTTGCTTGACTCTGCGCCAAATAAACTTGACCCATCCGTGGAACGAACGGGGATAGCGTTTTGCCTTACGAGGAGCCGCAGAGTTCTCACCCCTCGTGCTCTCCGTATCCGGGTCATAATGGGTAATACCAAGAATGTCCGATACATCATCACCTTCTTTGGGCAGGAACGGTGCACACTTTCCATGAGGGTCAATGATAAGTTCATTCAATGTAAAGTCACTAATAGGTAATAACAAGCCCTCTGACCATTCCTTACGAAACTTACGGACAGTAATTCTACGTCTTTTCTCTGGTACAATTACTGGACTGTTGAATTGCTCGTAATCTGGATTGGCTAGCAAGCTTTCATAGTACGGACCCCAAATGAACTTGAAAGGCTCCGTCTGAGGAACAACACTGTCAGGCTGAAGGTAAACGCCAAGGTCACCGATGTTGAATTGGCCTTTCTTGGACACAACCTGATAGCCGCCGATAGGAATAATAACCAACGTATCAGCGTTAGTATGTTCCTTAATCTCGGTGATACGAACTATATTCACTTGATGGTTAGCTTTCTTCGTCATGCCTTTTTCCTTCCAAATAAAATGTATCTCGTAGTGGAGTCTCATTGTTGACTTTGTACAATGGAACATCACTGGTAAGAATGTAGTGATATCCACTCCAGTTCCGCAATGCCTGCCAGAACCTTTGCTCGGGATTCTGCTCACAATAGGTAACAAAACTGAGCAAAGTCTCATAGCTACGGCTATTCTTTGGGTCCATAAACTGAGGTAGCGATTGTGGTTTATCAAATAGGCTCATTAATTTATCATTCCTTCCGGCGCGGAGAACATACTAATAGCAGCTTCGGTTAGGCAGTAAGCAGAGAATCCGCGCATCATAGTAGCATCTGCCTCGCCAGCTTCAATAGCCTTTCGCTGCTCCTCTTGAACTTCCTTAATGGTATCAAGGAATTTGTCCGTGATGTTTTCTGCAAACCCAAGAGTTACAAATGTAGAAAGCATCTTTACATGGGCCGCATGGTTGACTTTTATCTGGTCTGTATCGGTTTCCAAGATATCAGGAACAACGATAAAATAAACGTTAGAGGCACACATCGCTTTAAGTATTTGAAACTGCTCTTCAGTCAACTCCATTTAGCTCCTTCCGGCCTTGGCCGCTCCTATTAGACTACTAGCTTCACCTTTAGTCAGGTTGTCCGGGATTTGTTTTCCCTTGTAGTAGTATCGTAATGCCTTTAACTGCCCTTCGGTTGGTGGGTCCCTATGCCAGTGTGCTTCTCTATTCACTAGCTTCAGTACTTCTGGTGAAGTCTTTCTAACAAGATCGTCGGCGGCAGAGAAGGCGTCACTCATTGAATCGCGTTCTCCCTTATACGTCTTTCCTTTTATCTTACCACGAATTTGCCACTTGTCAAGAAGGTCCTGCTCAATCCGAATCTCATCTTTCTCCGGCAAGAGTAGAACGTAACCGCCCTCGTAAGACGGGTGCCACGTCAACTGACTGTTCGCCTCTACTTCCTTCGGATACTTTACTTCAAAAAGGTTTACATCTTGTACGAATGCTTCAATCTTATCAGCATACTCAAGCGTTGTAAAGTCCAGATGCGGGTACTTCTCTAGGATGTCCTCAATCGCCTTGGCGGTCCCTAGCAGGCTCCGGCCCCTCATATCTAGGCCCTTGGGTAGTCCAAGTAGTGTCGGCAGTGTAATAAGGTTGTGGCGGGTTGTGCTGTCCACAACATCAAGTACAATGCAGTCTTTCTTTAGCGGCGGATTGAGTCTGGTACCGCGCCCAACTCTCTGAGAGAATACTACTCCACTCTTAGTAGGTGCTGCTAGAATTACACATTCAATAGTTGCTAGATCGAATCCTTCTGTTAGAAGCTGTGCATTAAAGAGTACATCTATTTTACCGTCTCTGAATCGGTTGATTTTATCGGCTCTGTCTTTGTCGTCTCCCCAGACGGCTTCGGCGTTGATTCCCCTAGCCTTAAATGTATCTGCAAGGTTACGCGAATGTGCGATGTTGACTCCAAATCCGATGGCTTGGCGTCCCTTACAATTTTGTATATAAGCAGATGCAACAAGATTATTACGAAGATGATTGTCAACCTCTTTAGCCAGATCATTTTCGTTAAAATCACCATTAGTTGTTTTAATTTTGTCAAGTGAAACCTCCGTGTTTACTCTGATTCCGCGCACGTCTACAAGGTAACCATCCTCGATAGCTTCTCGTAACGTATACGTAAATACAATCTTCTGGTATAATGATCCTAGTCCTTGTCCGTCCCCGCGTTGGGGTGTAGCGGTTACTCCAAGTAATAGCCGCTTGCTGTCGGGATGCAGATACCCGCCAGCGTTGTAGACATTCATGTAACTTTCTGCTATACTACGGTGGGCTTCATCTGTCACATGCTTGTCAATTCGGCCCCAGTTGAACTTCTTCACACGCTCGGTATTCTTCCGGCCAAGGGTTTGCACGCTCGTTACGATCACATCGGACAGCGTAGGATCACAGGTAATCTTTCCGGCTTCTTGTTGAATGTTTAGACTAGGATTGCGTAGACGCAGTTTATTAAGAGCCTGTTGAGCTAGCTCGTCACGGTGCAAGAGTACCATCATCTGCCCCGGTAGTCTACGCTTCAATGTTTCAGGAAGATGGGCGAAGACTTCAGTCTTTCCTGTTCCTGTAGCCATAACTAAAAGCTGCCGATTGATCCCGGCAGCTAGTCCTACGTCGATATTGTTAGTGGCTTTTGTTTGGTATGGTCTTAGCATTCCTTCCTTTTATAGTGCTTCCTTAAACTTCCGACCACTAGGCTCTTCTATGACTCTAATTCCACGTCCAATGTATTGTGTAAGCTTCAGGCTCGGTGTAGGCGTCACATCTTCCATGTGCTCACAGGGTTCCCCAGAGTTGAACGATTCCCATACTTCATCCCAGTCGTCTCCTACCCACCAATAGTCACAACTATCGCATTCAATCTTGTAATTACCGTCAATTATAAAAGACCGCCAATCATTGTGCTGGCATTTATCCTTCTTTATCATCACAGGTTTTGATTTGATATTAGATACATTGCAATAAGTGCACGGCATACTAGTAATGCCAAAATAAGAGTCATGAACTAGTCCCGTATCTTGGCAGTGGTTGCACGTCATAAGTCCCAACTTATTAAATTCTTGGCTTAAACTTTCTGCCTGTTGTGGATGGGCAATCAAAGTCAATGGCTTCGGGTCTGGATTTACGACTCGGGGCGCGTCTGGCCATTTCAAGAATTCTGCCCAAGTAGGTGCATCCATAGCCAACCGCTCCAAGTACCAATACAAACGTTAGGAAGGTTTCCATCCTTTTAACCTCTGAAATGATACTACCACGTCATCCGTGGTCTTGTCAAGGACAGTCATAAGTAACCGGCCCCCATGAATACCCTCAATGTGGCAGCAGTTACAGAGAGTTATCAGGTTGTTGAGAGCATCCTCCCCTTGGTGCGAACGATATACGATGTGGTGGGGGTGAAGTCCGTTCCGGTTATTACAATGGCGGCACTTCCACCCATCCCTAGTAAAACAACGCTGGTAGATAGCTAGCATAGTTTACCAAAAACCACTGGATATTGAGGATAATCTTATTCATCTTTCTCCTTATTAGGATACTTCTTCTGTGCTTTTACAAACTCCTTCTTGAAGTTTGTCAGCATAGTGATTGCATGGTTGATTTTCTCAAGAGCGTGCTCATTGTTATTGAATTGCCAGCAAATCTTTCTACTACAATCTGTAAGGTCAATTTCGCCGTAAAAGCTTGGTAAACTCTTCCCAGACGAGTACGTAGTACTAGTAAGCAGTTTGTAGCCTACTGTCGAGCCACAATCAGCCGGGTCAATATAATCAATAGACGCTGCAATCAATTCCTGAGCCATTTATCCTCCTGCTAATACCGTGTTCGCCGGGTCATTAAGGAACGAAACGAATACAACTTCAGCAGCCGCTCCGTCAGATGCATCCTTTGAAACGCCCTCATCGTCCTTGCCTACTGAACCGATCATCATCTTTGCCATGTCCAATGCTGGACGGACTACCTGTTCGATTGCCATCTTCTTCATGTACAGATTGACCCATCCCATAGCATCTTCATCGGCCAAACCTTTAAGAGTCTGAACATGAAGCTTGATATCCTCTAGGTTCATCTCTTCACCCTTCTCAATAAAGGCTGTAATGAAAGTCTTCAGTGAGATTTCTACTTGCGTGTCCGGGTTCGTCCAAGTACCATTTACGTCTAGACTGGTAATCTCCCTAAGCTTTGCGATCCCTAGCGGTTCATACTTCTCGCGGGGAACTTCCATGATGTCCATTACCTCTGCGATCCGTCTTAGATACTGCGCCTTTCTCGGCTTGATCTGAAGTGTCTTTACATATTCTTGGAAAGTTACGAACCCATCATAGTACCCGTTCTTCTTGATCTTATGAAGTAGTTCTCCGATGTCGTAAGCCGATGTGTTTACTTTACTAATTAACTGCTCTAGTTCCTTTCTAACCTTAGCAGCTTCCCCGGCTACCTGTTGTCCGATGATAGCCGGGACATTCTCAAATACTTCCATTAGTCTCCTGAATACTTCTTATATGATTCAATAAACTGTTCCAACGTCTCAAAGTGATACACTCTGTCAATGTAATGGAACACATTTTCCTTTGGCCCAATTACATAAATAGGTTTACTAGTACCAAGTGCGTAGCCAAACTCTACGTGCCTGCCGCCCCTCGGAATGCCTACGCGGGGATTCTCACTGAAGAAGATTACCGCCTCGGCCCTGTCCACATCTTCTAGATCGATGGTGGCAGTTTCAACGTACCAATCGTCCGTCTTCTCTCCCATTTGACTGTTAAGAGGCTCTTGCTCGTCAAGCCAGCGCGAAGTAACCTCGATCCCTAGCGGTTCAAGGACCGCCTTGTGTTCTCTTAGCTCGTCCCTACGAGCATACTGTGCTGCTAGATATGCCTTCAATTAAACCTCCTCAATGTGCTTGTGAAGTTGACCGTGTTGGAATCCCTGTATGTAAGTTACATCGGTCATCAATTCCCCGGTGTTCTCCTGAATCTGTACAGCCCTGTCGTCGTATATTCTAACACAACCGTAGTCCTTTATGCAAGTGACAGGAAGTGAAGTACCAAATACTTCTTGGCTCCATTTGGCGATAGCCGCCAGCGCTCGTACCAGTTTAGTCGGATTAGGCTCAGACGCCCGTGCCGTAAATATCTTTACAATAGTTCCTTGTGCAAGATACTGTTTAACAAGTTCGACCGTCTTGGGAATAGGTGCGCCGATATGGTCCTCACCTTTGAATTCGTCATAGACTGCCAAGGTTTTGTCAAGGTCGAATCCTATCCACGGATAGATGTAATCCTTCCCTAACCTGTCAGCCTTCCGCTTTTCCTTCTCTTCCGGTGTCAGCATACTTTTCCTTTAATGTAGAAAGAGTTATTATCCATCCAGAAAGTTGTAAATCCAAATGGAAAATGCCATTTTACAGTGCGAAGTTTAAGAGCCTCAAAGTTCTCAGTTACGGCGAGTACTTTACAGGCTTCTCTGTAGTCAGGAACGACTATAGAACTGACCATTACTACATCACCTACTTGATATTTAACTGGCATTCTTCTCCTTATCGACCAGTCGCCAGATTGCTCTCTTCTGGCGCTCTTTGTCTTCGTCGTAGTTCAACATAGCGAAGCAGGCTGGCGCATAGAATACGTTCTCCGGCTTCTGAAAGAACATTGCGAATTCCTTTTGCTCGGTACAGACTATCAGTGCTTCCTTGACTATCTCAGCGGCCTTACTATGAATGCGGTTGTACGCTTCCTTGCCGCCGTCATTGCCCTTCAAACGCTGCTCCTCGTAGAATGCCTTGCGGTTCTTAAGGAATGTAGGAAACTTAATCTTCAACTTGAACGGTGCCTGTCCGGGGATGTTATACGTTGCAACCAGTCCCTCATAATGCTCACGGTCCATACTCAAAGCTTCGTCTAGCGTACCATTAAAGCTAAAAGCTCTGTCCAAACTGTTAAGATTACCGTAGTAGTTTACAACCTCAGCCCGGTCACCCTCTTCGCCAGTTTCAACCTTCACAAACGACAGCAGAACTAAGCCATCTTTCGCGTACTTGATAACATGAGGCTGTACTTCTTGGCAAACTATTTCAAAGACTGGCGTGTAACCTTCAGGAAATACAAGCGGCCCATGCTCTTCAATATGCTGCTCCATCCACTTCGTAGCAAACTCTGCGTGCGGTGAATGGAACGAACCTTTGGATGCAATGCCCCAATGGATTCCATACTTCCAGAAGATTCCAAGACATCCGTTAACCTTCTCGGTGATAACTGGCGGTCCAAACTGAGTATCAATCTCATGTACATCTACAAGAGTCGGCAGTTGGTCGATAGAAAAGAACTTCTCATAAGGACGGGCAATGATTTCGCCAGAGTCATCGACAATTAATCCACGAGTCTTAGTAGTCACATCATCCCAAACGCGATTAAAGACTGCCGTCTTGCCGTAGCAGTAAATAGTCAGGGGGAGGGTATTGTGCCTACGAGCAGTTACTAGCCCATTGCTAACATGTCGCTGTAACTTCGCGGTATCGATGTACTCTGACAATTTCATCGTATCTCCTATGTAGTAGGACTATGTTCCAGTTCTGCTTCACACTTTTGATGGTCATCAACTGAGGACTTCAGAAGAACCTGCAATCCCACAAACGTTTCAAACTCATGGTCCTGCTTAATTTCATCCGGCTCGTTCGTCTGAATCGTCTTTGCCATGCCCTTAAGAGTATAATACTCGTTTTTCATGGCGCTGTCAACCTCGGCGTAACCGGCATCCCTGCAACTAGTTTTCATATACTTATCGAAGATTGTGTTGGCCTTGTCAACTTCTTCAAAGTATGCAGTAGAAAAGGTGGTGGGTACAACAGTGACGGTTGGTGCCGGGGGAACCTTATCCCCCATGCCGATAGCCAGTACGAGTCCAAGCAGTAGTGTGTGCATCAATACTCCTCTTCCGATTCAGTAATACGTCCTTGTGAGTCAAGGTTGAATCCAGATTCCTTATCGATATAGGTATGACGGTAAAGTGTACCATCGTTCTTCAGCTTCAAGAGATACCAGTTGTCACCGCTACTAACGGCTTTCACTGTTACGCCCTCGGAATCCTGTTCAAGAGCAATTTTCCAAGTCCTATCGGTTTCCGGTTCTGCCACGAAAAGTCTAACTCCCGTGGCCGTCTTCATCGTCTTAGTCGTCTTTGCCATGTTTCCTCCTAGATTATGATGTCCCCATCTACATATTCACCCTCTGTGACCGAATTGTCAACTGACGCCTGTGAGGTAGAGACTTCGGCCTCAGCGGCGGCTACAGCGGCATCTTGTTCCTTCCTCTGTTTAGATGCAACATAGTTCAAATAGACTGCACCAAATTGCTCTCTTTCTTCCGGCTCGATAAACTTGAAACTGTCAAAAACTGGTACATAGAATTGAAACTTTCCTTGAACTACAAGCTTGGTACGGATACGGAACTTGATGTCAAAGATATTTGGCCGATGTCCTTCTGCCTGAGCCTTTAGCAGAACGCGGGTGAAGTTCTCCATGCCCTGCTCAAACGGCTCCTTAGCCTTAGAGCGGAGGTACATACTCAAGGGTAGCTTGTACTTGTCGTCAATCAGCAATGCCCTGTAATGCGCGTCACAAGGGGGAATAAGGGCCTTGCTCGTTCTGCCGTCATTCTTCTCCTTGTACTCACGCCACGGACCCCAGTCCTGTCGGGGGCAGTTCGCGCAGTTGATAGCTTGTGGTTGACGTGCCTTAGCGTGTGGCTGTACCATATCACTACTGAAGCACATCAGGTTTTCAGGAGTGCGGTTTAGTTCGCCGGGGTCACCGATGTGATACTGGCGCTGCTCAGTGGGCAGAGCTAGGAACGTGGCCCACATTTCCTCGTACTGATCGCCCGTCTCATTGATACGTAGGTTACCCTTAATGGCTCCTTCGGTTTGGTTATTTGGCTGCACGATGATGAGGTTAGCCGGTTTAGCTTGTAGAAACTTGCTGCTAAAATCGATCCCAAGTCCACCCTCTTGAATCGAGTTGTTGTTTAATACTGTAAGTGCTGTGCTCATACTATGCTCTGTCTCCTATATACTTTTGTGCAGTGATCCACGAATTCTTTGGGACTCATCTCTAACTTCATGAGATTACAATACTTACAACATGATGCACAATTATCAGTTGTATAACCTTTAGTAGAATTCAATCTGTCAATTCCATTTACAATTATAACATTGTTACTTGCTATACGTTCCGAAGGTGGCTCACCGCAGTAAACACAATTCCCAGTAATTAGAACATCAAATTGAGAATCTGTTAAATCGAAGTTCAAATTTCTAACTTTAGCATTCTGCTTATAGCTTCGAAGAAAATCATTGCGGCCAGAATTTACCTTCCTTGACTGACCACTATCGTGCCTTAGTTGCATCCTTTTGCGGCTTCTCTCTGCTCCTAAACATCCGCAGCTTTGTGTTCGTCCGGTAATGAGACTGCTCTGTAATACATCTTTTTCAGTCCCGCATTCACAGAGACAATGCCATCTTCTGTGCTTATTAGCCCTTTCTACCTCATATTGTACCACAAATCTTCCAAATTTACAACCAATTAAATCAATTTTCACTTTGTTTCCTTACCAAGTTGAACTTCTTGGTATTTATTTAAACAGGAAACACATGGTTTCCCGTTGTTACAAGTAGGAGAACGCACTCCCTTGTACTTATCAGCGTATGCACATTTGATTGCTAGCTGTGCTTCTTTCTCCGCTTTCTTTTCAGCTTTCTTGATCGCTTTACGTTCGTCCTTGGCTTCGTCTACTAATCGGTTGACTTCAACCATTGATCGGCTTAATTCTAACGCCCGTACAAAAGCGCTCCATGCGGCTTCAGATAAATCTTGCTCTACGTGCCAAGCCTCAAACTCTCCATCTTCTTTACCAAGTCTGATAATGAAGATGTCCTCAATACTTCCACCAGTTTCCTCTTGGTAAGCTTGCTTGTATGCGGCGGTTTGTAGCAGGTATTCCACGTACAGGTAGTTACTAGTCTTCCAGTCAATGATAGCTAGGTGATCCTTGAACGGCTGTCGGCAACACTTCGGATCGTTACATGAGTCAACGAACGCCAGTCCATCCATAGTACCAGCATATTTAAACGTTCTACTGTATACTTTACGCTCAGTACCAAGCCACCTAACGTTGTGGTTCGCCATCCAGTGAAGGGATGCAACGGTACAGTTTGTTACCCGCTCGTCTCCTCTTGGAACATCTATAGCGTAAGTTGTATCGTCATCTTTATGAGCGATGCAACTCTTAATGTGCGTTTCGATCCAATCGTGCGCCTTGTGTCCTACCTCTCCGGCGTCTTCTAGCTTATCTTTGTGGGCAGACTTTGATAGTCTTAGCAGTTCGTCAAAGTCACTCTCATAAATGATGTATTCATTACTAGTACCATTTACTCTATCAGGTTCAAGATGCGGCTCAAGACTAGCTTTAAGCTTCTGCCCCATCATTTTACACCCCCACGGAATGAGGATGTTGCTCTTGTCCATGATGTGGCAGATCGTCGTCACGCCATCTTGAACTTCTAGGCCGTCAGGGGTAACTAACAGGTATACGTGATCCTTTGGGTCATACCTTAACTCAATGGTCTTATCATAAAACCAATAGCTCTCAGTAAACTTTCCGAACTTCTTTATAAACTGATCTAACTCGTTGTCCATTTCTTCCTTAAAAATGGGGGGCAGTTTCCCACCCCCTTGACCCACCCTTACCCTAGGTCATCCTAATGTAATGTGAAACACACTTCCGGGCAGTACATCCCATTGCTTCTTGTTAGGATTGAACCACCATACATCCGTAAAGACCGATGCGGACCCAAAGTAACTACCGTCCAAAGCGATGAATGTCAGAGTGTCTAGGTAGACTTCTCGGCCATTAACCTGAGTATGCGTATCGGTACGGACAAATGATGTCACCTTTGCACTCCCATAACCGGGCAAAGTAACAAGGTTGTATCCGGCGTAAGGAGGATTCAATCTCTGACCCCAAATCGGATTATACCCTACCGAACCTTTGTCTGTCAATACCCGTTGGTTGCAGGAAACATACTGAGAGTCCGCTGCACCGATGGTGTATTGCAGGACTCCACACGATGTAGGAACTTGGGTAGTGAACGTCACGGTTTGCGCGGCGGCAGTTGCCACCATGCCAAGAGCTAACACAAACGTCATAATGCAATTGAAAATCTTCATTCTTTCTCCAGTTAGTAAAGGGGTTGGGGCAGTCCTGCCCCGGATTAGAATACTTTGTTGTAGCGGTAAGCCTTCAGGCAGCTACTACCGAAGCAGCACCACCAATAGCCACCGTAGCCATCAGGAATCGGCATACAGAGTTGTGAGTTGAGCGTGGTTGAAAATACTGGAGCAAACGTTGGCATCGTTGGACACGGAACGGTTGCACCGGGACTACCGCTAGCGGTCATAGCTGCGAACATGAGAATAGCTACGATGCTAAGTTTTGCAAAAAGGTTCTTCATTTTTCTCCTTTTGTTAATGCTTCTAGGTCACTAATGTTGACCCATGTCAGGCGTTTTCTAATCGGCCCACAAGGACGAATGCCTGCTTCGTTCTTGTCTGTCTCCATAAGGTAACCAGTGCGCCACCCTTCATCGTAGTACCGTACCAGTCCCCCTACAGTGACTCCAGTAGGCAATGGTAAGTACCGCACGGGTTCCTTAACTGCCAGTTTCTTCTTCACTTTTTCCTTATGCTTCTACTTCCTCAAATCCAATAGTTGCTTGGACGCGTTGAGAATTCTTTACGCTTTCGAAGAACTGCCGCTCTGCCCGTTTGTATCCACGAATCCACGCAGACTTCAGGGGATTGTCATTATACGGATTGTTGTAAATCGGTACCCGAATCTTGAAAGCGCCCTCTCCTCCTCGGAGCGCATTGGACTCGGTTAAATGAGTGAATGCTGCGGTAGATACTGCTAGGACCGGCTTACGGAATGGCTTGATGCTTTTTTTATTCTTCATAGGATCATTATAGCACAAAAGATGGCGGCTGTCAAGAGGACTAACCGCCGTGAATGCCATTCATCATTCAAAGTCCAGAACAGGTTCAAGTGGTATCTCCAATCCTTCCAATGAGTTGTCCGGTTGGGTGAGGATGTCATCGCGCATCACTTCGACCCATCCCCACCCGGCGCGTCGAGTAATCCCTAACGCTCTTGCTGCTGCAATGCTAAGGTCCAAACTGTACTTGTGCGAGTACGGCCCACGGTCAGTAATGCGGACGTGAAGTACCTTACCCGTTTCAAGGTTTACTACATTCACAATACTATTCAACGGATACGTGAGACTTGCCGCTGTAATAGTCCTTGCATGATAGATACTACCATTTGCCATCTTGCGCCCTTCAAAGAAGTTTGCATAGAATGACGCCTTGATGGGGGCAGCATGTAGTAAACTTGCCCCCATGAGTACCAGTAGTGCTATTCTTTTAAGCATTCGCTCCTTACTCGAACGCTTCCCTCTCCTCAGAAATTATCTTGGCAATTTGCTTAAACGATTTGCCAGTATCGTTTAGTTCTTCCAAATCAGCTACAAAGAATTGACCGCGTTCAGTACCAAATCCAGCCCATTCTTTTACGGGGTCGGGAAGGTGAAAGTTTTGTGTTCGCCCCGGCCCGTACTGATACGCCGTCTTGGTAAAACTAGGCGCGTCGGCATCGTCTGAAGCAACAGTTAACGGTTCAGGAATTACACCCGCCTTGACAGCTAGGTCACATAGTACGCCGAAGCAGCAAAACTCTTCGCCGAATGTACCAGACTGCCTAAGAAAGATAGTACCCTGCTTGTAGTTCCCACTATCCAAGGCTTCCGTCCATGCCTTTCGCACATCGGAAGCCTTGGTTGCTTTAGTCAGTTCCATTGTTACTCCCTAAACAACCCTTCAGGCCGGGACTCGATAATCTTGGCAATAGTTGTAAACTTCTTACCATTGTCGTTTAGGTCAGCGAGACTATCGCCCTCGTAACTGCCGCTACTATCTTCAAGTCCTGCCCATTTCATTACCTCTTCAGGAAGGTTACCACTGTAACCTTCATATCTAAATTCCTGTATCCCACCTATTTCGAGAGTTAACGGCTCAGGGATAACCTTGGCTTTAACGGCCAAGTCACAGAGTACTCCAAGGCAACAGAATCCCTCTTTCTTGCCTTTCTTTGTGTGGAGTGCTCCCTTCGTTTGCTTGTACTCACCACTTCTAAGCGCTTCCAGCCATGTAGCGATGATGCGCTTGTGCGATGATTTCTTCGTCAGCTTTGTCATATTCCTCCATAGTACCACGGTCAGTTTTGAATGTCAAGAGAACGCGCCTGCTACTGCTTTACTCGCCGTCTCATCAGATTCGCGCAAGTACTCTCCGGTTGAACTGATTGTCTTGTGGCCCAAATACTGCCGTACCATTTCGATTCCTGCTACCTTGATTGTAGCCATCGCGCAAGAATGCTTTAAGACGTGCGGGTGAACCTTGTGCTTAGGTAGGCCAGCTTTTTCTCCGGCCCGTTCCATCAGCTTGTAGACTCCAAAACGGGTCATAGGAAACAACCGCTCACCGCTCTTGAGAGTACCAAATAACGCTTTCAGTTCGGTTGCTTCGTCTAGCTCCGGGTCCGTACTCGATACGTATGGCTGTATGGTCTTAAGTGACCCTTTCAGCCTTTGACACTTCACATAGCCGTCACGGATGTCCTCTTTAGTCAGTCCGATTAGCTCCGACACGCGCAGTCCATGCAAGAATCCAACCTTAAGCATCAACCTTTGGCGCGGCTTCTGTACCTGTCGGAGCAGTTGCTTTATTTCGTCTTGAGTTAAATGCTGCATAGTTTCCTTTGGTCCCCAGTGATGGGTTTGAACCACCAACCTCTCGCTTATCAAGCGAACGCTCTAGCCGGTTGAGCTAACCGGGGGATAGGGGGTTACTTGCTACCAGTTGTGCTGGAACTTTTGAACAACAATCCTGCAAGTACCAACAACCCGTATGCCTGCCAAAAGCCAAGCTTGACAGTGCCAAAGACTACAAGCAACGCGCTAGGTGCAAACAGAAAGTTTACAAGCCACATCACGGGGAATGCTAGAAGTAGTCCAATGACTACAACTAATACGATTATTCCCAAAACAAGCGCTAATCCTGCAATAAGGTATTTCATAATTCTCCTTTGGTGCACGTTGCTGGATTCGAACCAACGTCAATCGGGTTAAAAGCCCGGTATAATAGCCACTATACGAAACGTGCATGGTGCATACGGCTCGATTTGAACGAACATCCTTCTGCTTAAGAGGCAGAGATAATGACCATTATACCACGTATGCAAGTTTAGTAACTTTCTACCGTGACACGAACCACACGGCCATTCAGCACGTTGTCAATGCGCCGAATCTCATGGCGAAGAGACTCCAGAGAACGCTCCACATCATTAGTAACAATGATAGCTTGCGCCCAGTCGTTACCCTCCTCAGACGCATCGCGGTCACTCTGGATGAAATCCTCTGCCGCTGCATCCAGCAAATCGGCCAGCGGAGTACCAACAAGCGTATCATCAGGGATAGCCAAGGCCAGAATGAATATACGCTTGCGGACATGGAGCACGATTGTGTCACTACCGTCACCGGTTACAGTGTTGCGCTCAGTTGAAATTACAAAATTGGTTTCAGGAGTTGCCTCAGCAAGCACCCGGTCAAAGTATTCGTCACTAGGGACGGTTGTGAATCCATAAACGTTTTCCATATCTCTCCTTAGATCATGCCAGTATTACGCGACTGGCAACGCGGGATTGCTACAGCCCACCACCCAATTACGTATTGGGACCGGTTATGCTACAGTGTAGCGTTTACGATAAACATCGGGCTTCAGCTTTCGAGCACTCCGGCCACGTCTTGTGCTTCTCGTAGGCTTTGTCGGCCATACGTCGTGTTAAACTATCGGCTTTTCCTTGGCTCTCCACACGCGAACACCACCCTCTTCCGCGCGAAGTACCACGTTAAACTCATGCCTGTAAGCATACTGGCGAATGCTTACCGTGACTTGCTTCACCTTGTCAGGAGCAGCAGGGACCAGAAAGCTAACAGTGCTGCCAGCTTCCAGTTTACCAATCGGATAGTTAAGCCTTTCCTTGCGGCCAGTCGTAGGGATGGGCTTGGTAGCAAACACGTACCCATCAACTGTTGGAGCAGATTCCTTGATTTCCTCAGTTGGTTCCTCGGCAGGAATCTCCGGTTCAACCGCGCGAATAACGATATCGGAATCACTGAAAGCTTGAACGTTGTGCTTCTTATGAGACATTTGTACCTTTCTGCCCATTGGGCGACTTCATGATAGTACCACAGCTTGTTTCGGTTGTCAACTACTCACTCAACATCACCCACAGCGTTAAGAAGATGAAAGCGACCGGCCATAAGATTATTCCCGGATGCAGAACAATATAGGGAAACTTTGTTAATATCCAATTAACAGTTACAGTTATGACTGATATGAGTCCTGTAAATGTAAAAATTAGAAACGCAGCACGTTTGAATCCTTTAAATGTGAATATCCTAAACATTAGTCCTCCGTCCATGCGTCCGCATCTACTATCGGCTCAGGCAGTGCTAGAGTATCATACGTAGGGCTTGGCAGTTTCGGAGCAGTAGCCTGTAAATGCTCAAGTCCCATCGTTCTAAGACGAGTACCAACATAGCTTTCAAACTCTGTTACCGCGTTCTGCATACGCTTCTCGGTTGCCTCTTCCATGCACTCCATCACGTAGGGCAGATTGCTTTGAATCTCCTGCATTGATTGAGCGAGTCGTTGGGCCACGTCCTTGAGGTTCGCCTTTGTCGGCTTCTCAGTTCCGTCAACCAACTTGTCCACAAGAGACTTGGCGTAACGCATGTGCTCATTCATCAACTGAGCGCGGCGTTTACCCTCATCCTTGAACCTGTCCGCGAACGGTTGAGGCTTTGGTGCCTCTGGACGGTCACCGAATCGCGTATCCCACTGAGGGTCACCTTGCGCGTGTCGAATGGTGCACGGCGTACCGCTCCCCCTGTTCGGTGTTGTGATGAGTTCGGCGAATTGTGCGGCACTCAGCCATACACGAACTAATGACTTACCGTGACCCATCACCATCTCGCGGTCACCGTCGATATACTTAGTAGCCTCTTGGACGGTAATCTCTACAAAATGATTGTGCTGGATGTCACTGTTGAACAGTGGAACTTGTCCAGAAACATGACTGATAGAGATGGTACCATAACTCGGGTGAGTTTCCTTGATTCCCATAATATACTAAAAATGGCTGTGTACGTCAAGTTAACCGGGATGCTCATGACACAAGCAAGGATACAGATGGACATCATAATCTCTGAAACGTATTTGAAAGCTTTCATTACCATCCCTCTCCTATGTCGTTTCCGTTGTCAGTTTCGATTGCGAACCTGTCAGCAATGGCGAGAATTACCACAACGATTATACAGAGTGCCGCTATCGGGTCCATACTTCACATTCCTCCCAATCTGCCACGTAGAAAAACGGTACAGTAAACGGGGTTGAGTGGCCGTCATTCTCGCTCAACTGTTCGGCCAGTGACTTGAGATAGTCGTACTGCTCTTTGGTCAGTGAACGCTGAACCTCTGCTCCATTGCCACAACAAGCCGATAGACACATTTTAACAGTTCGGGTTTCCATACGTCTCCTATTGCAACCAATAGCGAAACCGGTTCCGGGTAGCTTCGGCCATATTCCATTTGTTGACAAGTTGATAAGCCTCAAGAACTGGCATACCGATTGACGGTGAGTATCCTACGCCAGCTTCCCGGTAGTGACTCTCGTCAAATAGAATGAATTCGGGCGAATTGGGCGAAACCTTTCGCCAGTAACCTTTAAATCGCATCATCCCTCGTGTGGTGACAAATCGTAGCATTTGATAGAAACGTTTTTAATAGGACGGCGCATAAGATTCATGCGGTCGATTGACTTATCCCATCCAAAAGCCTGAGCAAAGGTACCATCGAGACTCTTTCCAAGTTCCACAGTCTCATCCTGCCTTACACTACTAAGCTTACTCTGCTTCGAGCGTAATGTCAAGGCAAATAATATGTTTTCCGCTTCCTCGGAACTAATATCAATGGTAACTTTCATGTGCTCCTCAGTTCTTCCCGTAATGTACAACGGGCAATTCGGGGTTAACTGCTAGTCCTTCGATGTCACTGCGCTCAAATCGACAAACTTCGCCGTCTATGTACAGCGTACCATATACGGCACTGCCGCGCGTACCAAGTGAAGTACCAAAACCATCAGTAGGTTTGAATCGCCTGTCCATAAGCTGATAGTCGGGCAATAGAGCAGACTTCTTGAGGATTACCACTTTGCCCCGTATGGTTCCCTCAGTCCAAGGCTTCGACGCGTTGACTTCGGCCAGTACTGGAGGGTCGGGGGGAATCTCTCTCACAGTTGAATTAAATCTCCTTGCCATGCGTTTCCTTTCCGAATGGGCAACCCTTGGCGTGTACCACGGGCAAGGCTACCAGTTTAAAACCGTTGTCAATCGTGGATACTAGCGGCCAGCATAGCTCACACCTATGCATGTTCACTGACTGTCCATTGCGTACTGTTCGCGTGATTTCCATATCTCTCCAATGGGTTAAGGAGAATGCTAGTAAGTAGGACAATCAAGTGCTGCCGTCTTTAATCGGGCCACTATATCGCGTCTACTAGCATTCTCCTTAACCCATTTCCGTTAGCAGTTAAGGGGCAGGCTTTCCCTGCCTGTTAGCATACATTCTCCTTGTTCGGTTCCTTGTTTGCTTACTTGTACCAACTATACTATTGTGCTACCGGTATGTCAACGTTACTTTAGTTCTTGACTTTCACTTCGATGATATCTTGAAGTGATGCAAGGGTAGCAGCCAAACCGAAATCCCCTGCGCTGCCGAATGCCTTGCCCACGGTGCAAATGTCACTCATCGCGGGAAGCAAGAGAATCGCGGGAAGTCCTTTTTCTTCCATGCGCTTTGCAAGGGCAAGAATGCGGTCAGCGATTTCCCGTGCGTCGGACTCCATACTATACAGGGCTTCCGTTGCATCGGCCATTGTCGAGCCTACTTCGATTGCTTCGTTCAGTTCCATTTGTTCCTCACTTTCAAATACAGAGTACCACGGTTGAAAAACGAATACAACATCACTTTAGTAACTACTTGCGTCGAAATATAATAGAACATGCAATTCACAGCAATAACTGTACCAGAGTGAGCAACGTCAAAAAAGGTTTGCAGATTTCTATCTTTCATGATAGTATCAAACGTGCACATCATATCAAGATAGGTACATGCCGACAACCCCCGCACGAGCCAAACCAACCATCTGTTCAACCGCTTCACCTTTAAAGAAATATGCCCCCGGATGATACTTTGCCACATCCCGCCGCATTGCTTCATTGCGGTTGATAGCATAGATATTCTTAGGCTTAAAGTACTTGCCCCATTCTTCGATATCTTGACTGGGATGTGTACGTGCATATCTCTTATCCGCGCGAGTACATACCAGCGTTACTAAAGCATCGTCGTTCTTGTAGTTGAAACCTGAGAGAGCGATAACGCGGCTTAGATGCGGTGACTTTGTAGAATGATGCGAATTGTAACTAGCAGTTGGTCTGGGGGATTTCCGGTAGCTCAGGGCAAAGTGAAACCCCCGGAAGAATCCGGGGGTTTAGGGGTTGGGGGTGTTGACTGAGGGTTAAAGCGCTTCTTTAAACTTCCTGCCCGGTACTTCCTCAACCAATGCGTTTAGGGATTGACCGAATGCAGAAACCCCCGCAAGGATGCTAGCCTTGAATGACTCATCCTTCTTGATGGTATCAACGTGTAACTCCGGGGTGATAAGTGTACTAATCTCTGCAATTAGTTTGTCTAGTTCGGTATCGTTCGTGATGTTCCGGGTGGGGAATGACTTCACAAAGTCTTGGATGTTGGTGACAGCCGATGCAAACAAGCGCTTTGGCTTCCCATCCGCATTAGGCTCAAGTGACTCCTTCAGATGGTTTACCAGTTCGGCCAGTGTTGAGCGCATCAAAAGCGTAATCTCATCCGCTGCTTGAGACATCTTTTCCGCTGCTTTGGCTTGCTCTTGTTCGTACATGCCCTGAAGCTTGAGACTCTCAGGAGTCATAAAAGACAAATATTGCCAGTCAAAGCGAAACTTCTTCCGAACGTTAAACACATCCGGGTAAGAAGCGCTATTCCAAAGCACATCGAACGGAATGTTTAACTCCGCTGCTAGTTCTTGAGTCTTGACTTTCGCTTCCTCAACCCGTTGGGGATAGAATGAGACGTAAGTATCTACCAGTCCGTTGCGCGTCTCTTGATAATCTTTCAGGATGCTTTCCAGTTCGGGCAAGTCAGAATTCAGGGCAAGCATAATCCCCATGTCAACGTAGGGCAGGCAAAGCTTTGCAACCCTTGCTCTTAGCTTGCCATCCGCCGTTTTGATTGCTTCAAGTTCGGGGGATTCGAGCAGCGTCTTTTGAATCTTAAGCAACTTTGTGTTAGCATCCGTTTTCAGTACTTCCCTGTTAGATACTTGCGTAGAATTCCCCATTAGGCCAAAGTTGACCCGAAAGAATACCGCATTCTCTGTAATGCTTTGGTTGTTTGCCATGCTAACTCCTTGGTCGAATTGAAATCCATATACAGTTTAGGCGAGAATCCATCCCTACACAACAGTACTAAAGTTATAGGAAGTTTTCCTCTAGATAGGATACCTCTGCCTGTATCGCTTCCGAGCGTATCGAATACACCCCCGGTAATACAGGGCCATCTATCGGGGCAAGATTGACTCTCCAGAGTCCCGGATATCTCCGAGTAAGGTTTGCAACCCTGCCCGTATCTCCGAACGTTCTACGGGCAAGATAGAAGCATAGACGTGCTAACCGGTTTACAGGTTCTACATGACTTGCCCGTCTAACGTTGCTTGTCTCATCTAGCAGGCAGGCAGAAAGATTAGACAAGAGGAATTGATACTCCCCCGTTGTGTCATCGATACTGACTGTAAACCGGTTAGCGTTTTCCATTATGCCCCCGCTTTGACTACTCTTTGTGTAACCGTCTTTTCGCGGTATTCGGGTTTATGTGTCCGGGATGTGATTTCCCCTAATTCGCCGAATGCGTCTATGATTGCTGCGCATCCCTGCCCGTGGAATCCGGTTAAATCAACATCGAATTCCCCGGTATTGTCATCTACTGAAATCTTGATAACTTGCATAATCCCCCCTAAGCTTTTGCGATTTGGAATTGCGTCTTACCATTAACCTTGACGGACCCGAGCACGCGCAAACCTTGCTTAGTTGCTTTCTGGATGATTGCTTTGCGAGTGTATGCAGCGGTCAATCTTCCCATCCAAGCAGTGTTAGCGAAGTTGGAGTCATACGCTGAAATAATCCCCGCGTAGGTCCCATCGGGTTGACGTTTGAAACCGATATCGTTCGATGCGCCACTAGAGAGATGACGGTTAACTGATTGACGACGGATTACGATTTCTGCTTTATCCCCCGCTGCATCGGTGTAATGGGTTGCTCTGCCGTGATAGTCAAGAAGTTGCTTTGCATCGGTGTTCTGTTCGATTTCCTCAAGCGGAAACCCCATTTCAACCAATGCAGCTACAAGCAAGCTTGCATCCTTGAAAATCGTCTTATTCGTACTGTATTCGCTCATTGCTCCCCCAATCTGCTAAAAGATTAGCATAGAACGGGGGCAGGTTACAATCCCCACCCCCATTACTTTAGTTACCGCATCTTTCGCCCGGTTACCGTTTCAGGGATAGATGGGGTTTCCGTTTCTTCCCCCATGTACTGGTAGACTCCGGGATGTGATGCTGACAAGTACTTCCCCGAGCAAGCATTACGCAACGTTGCAATTTTGCCAGCATCGGAAACGGTAACCGGTACAATGTAATTTGCAGCCTGCCTGAGCGTAATTTTCAGTTCGTATGCGTTCAAAGCGCAATTGCGGATTTCCGCTCCAGTCCAACCCTTATCGTTCGGTGTAGGGTCCGATGCGGGGATGGAATACTTATTACGGTAGACATCCCAAATGGACGCGCGTTCTACTTCCGTAGGTGCATCAAAGAAGAATATACCTTTGTTTGCGAATCTACGCTTAATCTCCGGGGGCAGGGATTCGATGCTATTGCACGTTGCGATTGATAGAACCTTTTTATCCGATATCGAATCAATGACTGCCTGAGCGTTGCGCAAATATTCGTTCGAACTGCCTACTAGTCCGCTTTCCATATCGGCCAGATTGAACGCGATGCAAAGCTTTCCGTACTTGTTCGCAACTGCCTTGACTACTTCACTCTTTCCTGCCCCCGGTACACCTACGCCGATGATTCCCGCCATACCGGTATCATTTGACCATGAAAGAACATTGCCCCCCATTTTGGTAGTTGTCCCGGACGTGTCTGTTCCCATCCCCGCGAAACTCTTTTCGATTTCATCCCACAATAGAATAACGTTCGGGGGGTTATTGCCCGTCATCACTTGCTCTAAAAACGTTTTGAATTGTTCCAATCCGCCGATGTTGTCAAGGTTCGCATCCGTCTGTAATACTTGCAATCCCCGCGTAGCATTGATAGCCTGCCGTTTACGCTCCCACAACCCGGACATGTCAAGCTTGCCATTCTCCAGACACATAGCAGTTGCTTGCTCCGCTGGAAATGCTGGCAACCCGATTAACGCTTTGGTAGCATCGGCTGTAATAGCATCGGTCAGATTCTTTTCCGCTTTGCCATTCTTAAACGTATCAGATACGATTACGGCCAGTTCAGCTTTCGTTGGCAATGGTTCGTCAAGGGTAAGCACATCGGACGCAAGTTCTACGGGCATTATTGCCCCGTTGGAAGTCATCAAGAGCAGCATGCAACCTTTTGCCTTGAAATAGTCGCGCAAGTTCCAAATAGCTTGGATGATTTCAACCCTATCAGGGCCATCCAATTGCATGTGAGCATTCGACACAAAGATTATGCAATCCTCTGCTAGAAAGTTGCATACCCGGAGGGTTTCTTTCAGTGATGCCGTTAACTCAGGCATACTGCTAGACTTTTGCATAGCATCGGTTAGAACGGTTTTGCTCTTTTCATCTTTGGCCGATACCGTAAACCCTTTGATGCAATCCCAGTACATAACCGGGGGCAATTCCTTGTTAGCATTCGTCCAAATACCCTTGATGCGGTCAATCGTGCTTTTCGCGTCGAATGTGCGGATTGAGAGCAGCGGAGTAGAAACCCGATGCGCTGCTTTAAACTGATCGATAAAACCCATAAACCCTCCTAAACCTGTAAACATCTTAGGCGAATTGCAAGGATAGTGCAACGGTACGAAAGTTACCATTCCTCTATTGGATTTCCGTTAGCGTCTAATGCTTCCTCAGTCAGAATGAATTCATCCTTGCATGTATGCAATCCGTTGACTATGGCCGTTGCGCTCAGGATATCCCCGATAATGCACAAGGTTACCGGGACATTAGAATACAGCGCATATTCGAACGTATTCGGCATTAGGCTTCCTTTCTGACTTGCAAAGAGCAAGCAGCGCTTACAGCGTTAATGAATACCAGCACGGCCAGAGCAGACAACGAAAGTACAATAGAATGAGCGAAAGTAAGAATACCCTCAAGCAGTATGCAAAACCCGATAGCCTTGACGGTTGACCCGAATGCGGATTTGGCCCACATGAATACCGTCATCGCGCTGTAGACTAATCCGCCTGCTACCAAAACCCATAACGCGGGGATTGCAGCAACTTCGAAGTGTACAACGGTATAGGTTGCCACGGGTACGAATCCCCCGATTACAAGCCCAATAACCCCCGCTAGACGTGCACCCCGAGAGAATGAACGGCGGGTTTGTTGGATCACTGTCAAACGTTCGAACTGGACGGGGGTTAGAGTCCCGGTAATTGCTTTGCGCTTTGCCACGGTCAAAACCCTCTCAGTACATCGGTTAGTTCTACGTAAAAGGTTATAATCCGTTCAAGCCAAAACGGACCAACGGTTAAGCGCTTCACTTGCATCCCTTGAAAGCAATGTAACCAAAGCTGAAGCAAATCACATATCCGATTACTTGTGCTATCGTGCTCCCCATGCGTTTATCCCTCCGATACAGCCTAGAAATACACTACAGGCAATCCAAGCAACTAGCAATATAACTAAAGTCACTACTTGCCCCCGAGCGCATCGAATACGTTTGTCAAGTCAGCTTTCCATTGATACTCCGCTAACCTGAGAGTGGAATGATTATCATTAACAGTATTAACCCAAACTGTAATGATTTCCCCTGAGACATTCGAGCATACGCAAATTGAGCGTAAACCGCTATCGTTGCGCATCACAAAGCGGATATCCGGGTAATTGTTCGCATGGCATTCGATTAGCTCACCCGAGCGTATCGCCTGCCTGATATCCGCATCGGACACATCCCACTTGCTCTTACGCTCACGCACATGGGGATTGTCAAACCCGGATAGTGTTAACCCTTGGATATGCTCTAGGACGCGCGTAATCTCCCGCCTAGACATTTGGGTAACATGCTTGCGTTGATTGGTTGTCATCGCCTGCCCCCGAATGCGTATCCTGTTAGGACAATGAGTGGAAATGCAATCAGAATAGAGAGCATAGTTTTTTCCTAGGTTTGGGCCGGAGTGGATACCGGCCCGTTGTGTTTATCGAACTACAAGGTTAGTAAAGCGATTTACACGTTCATATTTGCGCTCATATATAAACTCAGATACGCGCATCCCGGACTCTGTTGTAAGCATGTCACACCCTACGACAAAGTATCCGTCACGATACAGGTTGACAGTGAAACCGCACACTATACGATTTTGGTGCAACCCGGTACACATCCGAGCAGCCATCATATCGTTGATTTCAGATTCGATCATGTGATAATTCATATACTCTCCTTGATTGCATGTACAGAATACGTTAATTCGGCCAGTGAATACAACATCACTTTGGTAATACCCTTTCAACTTTCACCCATGAACTGATACAACACTTCTAAGTGGCCCGAACATGAGCTAATAATAGCCTAAAGATTAACCCTATAGACTAGTAAAGTGATTTACCTTACGTATAGGATACGCTGTAGTTTGCTGTCAGCATTCGATTAGCTAGGCTGATAGTTGAATGATCGTTCAAGTACACCTAAGCAGCTTAGGAGAAATTCAACATTAGCGTGTATTGTGTATACCGGAGGGTAACCCTCCTATTATCAGGCAGTTAGGGACAAACACGATTACAGGCTAACAGGGAATCTGATAGAAGTATTGTCAAGATTCTTGCCCACAATAGATTAGTTGCTGTAAGTCTTTTAGGATCAGTACTATGACCAAACCAACCCTCTCTTCCGGGGTGGCCGGGGGGATTCCCGTATAGCGCGTGGCGCGTTGGACACGGACCCGGCCAACACGTATAGAAAAGGGGACCCTAAACCTAATAGGCTTAAGGACATAAAGGGGACCCTATTGTTTTCAGAGGGACGTACAGAATAGGTAGTGTCAGGGAAGTTGTTAAGGAGGTTATATGTTTGTATAACAGAAAAGCCCCCCGCCGTAGCAGGAGGCTAAGCCAAATAGGTTAATGGCTATATGGAATGTTCCTCTGGTGAATCCTCGTGGTCGCTTTTTCCACGTACAGACAAATCAATACCCTTCATATTAATACGCGCGTACCTCTCTTTAATCATCGGCCAGTCTTGTGCCTCCCATCTAATATTTAACATTGTGTCAGTAAGGAGCCTGTATGCTTCCGTGTTGTCCGGTTCTACTACCTTAAGGTATTCCCTAGCTGACCACACATGCTTATATGCATCCAGTTTCTCATGGAGGTAGTCCACACGGTCATAAATGTCTAGGTTAAGTTGCCGTAGGTACTTGATAGTTCCGTCCAAAGCTTGGGTTAATGAGGTTGACATATCGGCCTTCGTCTGAAGTTCCCTAAAAGCTTTTTTAAGTTCCATGTAATCCTTGGCGTGGTAGGCAGTCACTCGGATATCAGCAGGCACGAAGTCAGGGACATAATGCTGACCATTCCACGTCAGGGTAAAGGGTTGGTGGACTGGGGGGACATACGGAACCCCGGTAGTATAGTAATGCCCAGTCGGTGGGTTAGAAACTAACTCAGACTTCTTCCAAAGTTTAGTCCAGTCCTTCGTGTCCGTCACTACACTGGGGTTGATGTTCAGGCTATTCGTTGGATGACTTTCAAGTGTGTATTCCGTGGGCGGTTCTAGTCTCTTCTTTTCGTTAAGCATTTCCTTCTCCTTAAGTTCTTTTTGTTTGGCTTGAAACATTGGATGAGATACCGGTTTAGTCCGTCTCATAGTTTCTCCTTAAACTTCCTGCCAGTTGGTTCTTCTACTTCCTTAACCAAAACTTCTGGTTTCCATGTAGTCTGCGTGGGCGCGTCTTTCCATTTCATTTTTACTTCGTTAATTGCAGCCTCTATTGGTACAGTAAAAGTTCCCGTGTATTGTTCATAAGCGGCAATATTCTGAGTAGTAGTGGTAGTAGATACTGCAAAATTCTGAGTATTCTTTTTCAAATCTTCTACAAACTTCTTACCGTAATACTTTCCTACTGTCTGCTGTGCGCCTGCTTTTGTTACCTGTCCAACGGGCGGTCCCATATACCCCGTATTCTTCGCCCACTTATCCCCCAAGGGACATTCACAGGGATACCATGCTCCTGAATGTTTACTAAGAGTTGAGCTAATCTTACCATCGACGCACAGTTTACACTCAGGTTCGGGCAACGGGACCGGTTTGTCTTCTTCCCATACTGCCTTTACCTTACCATTCTTCTGAACATAATGCAAGTCCCCATACTTGTCGGCCCAAGCTTTATTAGCGTTGACAGCCTCTACTTCTTCCTGCTGAAGCTTTGCGGCCATCTCTTGAATCTGCTTTTTTAATAAGTCTTGCAGTATCGGATCGGCTCCCTTAGCGATTAACTGTCCCAAAGCCGCCTGATAGATAGCTAGGTCTTGGTAAGAACCGCTCAATCCGGCAATATAACTAATCTCCATAGCCATAATGCCGTGAGGATACTCCACGCCACCTAGTAACATTTGTATGCGTGCTCGAATTTTATCCCTTTCAGCATTACTGACATTCATCTGAACTTTCGCCCCGTAACTTCCTCTACCACTCTTGCTTCTATATCGTGCCTATGTTCTTTACAGAACTTTATGAAGTTATCATCAAACTCACTTCTAAGGGAAACATCTTGGCTGATAGGTATACTATCATTACAAGCAGTACAGATAGCACGGTAGCAGTTAATACCAAGGGTAACCTTACACTGAATGTCAACGTTGAAGTTAGACATACGAGCAATATTCTTAAGAACGTGTTGTGTAGTTGTTACCATTATACCTCGATTACCGTCACCGGGTTTACAGGGTTGTACTGCTCGTCACAGATGGATACATTGTAGAATCTAATCCCATCATTGTAAGTTCCGTAGCTGCCATGAATATGTCCGAAGATGTGAACTTTTGGCATAATCCTACCAAACTGTTTGCCCAGTTCCTCACAGCCGAGATGCTCAGACGGATGGACGATGATATCACTGCTCCACTCTCCCCTAACTTCATCAGGAATAGCTTGGTCTAGAATGCCATAAGGAGGCCCGTGCGTAATCAATACGTCCGTATCTCCGGGGATTTTCGCCCAATACTTTGCTATCTCTGGTCCTCTCGGGACATTAAATGCCCAGTTGTAAAACCAAGGTTGCCACGGACTGCCCCAGAACTTTACACCATTGATTTCAGTCCCGCTATCCTGAAGGTAGACAACATTGGAAAACTTTGACAGACAGTAGTCTAGGTTAGTTTCAAACATCCGGTCATGATTACCTGCTACCAGAATTTTGTACTTGTGTGGCTGATTCGAGAACCACTCTGCAAAATCCTTTACCTCAGAATGCTTGTATCCAGAACCCATCAGGTCGCCTGCAAACATAAGAACGTCACCGTCAGGAACGGTAACGTCTCGGTGCTGTCCGTGGGTGTCTGATAGGGCTACAATCTTCATGTTTATCCTATAACTACTTTGTTGTATTTATCGCCTAGATTCTTCATAGCTTTCTTACGTCTCTTTAGAATAGACTTCGCTAAAAGCTTGATAAGAAATCTCTGCCATCTAGTTCCAGTCATTGCTGCGCCATCTGGCAGCGCAATGTCGATTAAATGCACGGGGTCGGTTATCGACGGTCCCCAGAAAATCTTTGCTTGAATCGGCGTACCTTCGTATGTCATATCTTCTCCACTTTTGTAGGCGGTTCAATCCAGCTATAAGTCAATGGGTTAGTTTCGTGCAAGTACGCAAACCAACCGTTACATTCGACTAGGCGGGGGACATCTGGCGTCGGCCCGTCAAACACGATAGGAACCTTAATGGTCGCCATGTAATCCCCGTATGCGTCAACTACGTGCGCCAGTGCTTCGCTCATAGCTTTATCTGATACTTGATGATGGTTGTCGCATAAGGTTCCACTTGCACAAACTCTACTTCTTTATCATATTCCCAAGGTTGCTCGTCTTGGTTCTCGGTTGCGCCTTTAGAATAAGTACACATATAGTACTTAGATGTTTGAAGGTTGTAGACAACTAACCTATGATGGACTGACCATCTTCCGGTGCTAATGATTTCATCTACTTCAACTTCAAACGCTTCATTCTCGCTGTAAAGAATATCCCTCGCCTCTTGCGCTGTAAGGAACAGACTGTTAGGGTTTTTAGGCTTTGGTTCCGTTACTGGCATCTTTGGTGCGTTCATACTAATCTCATCTCCTTTGTACACTTCGCGCAAACTGTAGGTGAAGTATTGGTTGCTAAGAATTTGTTACCACACTCACAAACCCACTGACCGCCGTCGAATCTTCCCTTCCGCGCCTTAAGCTTCTTATCTAAATCTTCAAGGCTAATTGGGTAAAAATTTTGGGCGTCAACTCCTACATCAGTCGAAAGGTAATCGCCCTCGGGGAGAACATTATGAGTATGACCGTACACATGGTACGCGCCTCGGTGTGAGCCGTTCCATACCCGATGGGCATAATGTGATAGCCAGATATTAGGATAGCCTTGAACCTTCAAGTTATCCACGTCCTTGCACCATTCAAAACAATCGCGCAGTTCCTTGTGTCGGAATAGTTCACAATGGTTGCCATAAATGTAGAAGTGTCTTCCGTTCAAACGGGCCATCAGCTTTAGCGCCGGGTCCAGCCCAAAGGTTCTCCAGAACATATCTCCGAGATGGAATACATGGTCCCCCGGCTTGACTACTTCGTTATGGTTAGTGACAAGCTTCTCTGTCATCTCTTCGATGCCACTAAAAGGACGCTTACAGAAACGGATGATGTTCTCGTGACCGTGATGCTCATCTGCTGTGAAAAAGATACTCATTACAAACCTTTCTTAAACTTTCTACCAGTTACTTCAGGAGGTTCTGCCTTAAGAGTTACGGGAGCCTCTTCAATGGTGACACGTGGAATCGTACTAAGGTCAGGTTGGTCAAAGGTCATCTTTACTGTAGCGTTGAAAAGAAGTTTACCTCCGTAGTAATACTTCTCCCATAGGTCACCGCTTTCCTCTCCCTCACCGTGCAGTTTGAAAACAGTTGTAGGAAAAGCCTTACTGAAGGCTTGCATAGCAACATCGTGCTCATACCATTTGCAGGCATCAGTAGTATCACCATCTTCATCTACGCCGTACATGTCATCTTTGTGCGCCTTGATATAACCGGCGAACCAACTATCAGGGATAGAATTCTTTACCTGTGTGAGCGTGTAGTTAGTGTAGTAACCCATGTTATCCTTTCTGGCGGGTGAGGTAGGATTCGAACCCACGGAGCCGGGTCTTAACCGGCTCTCCGGTTTTCAAGACCGGTGCATTCAACCACTCTGCCACTCACCCTAAAACTTCTTACCTAACATAATCGCACCTAGAGCGTGGTCTGTCAAACGTTCTTCTATCCAAGTGCGAGTTGTTAGTTTTTTGTAACCTGTTTTGTATTTCTCTGCCAATTCACTTGTGCGACAAATAGCAACTAACTCTACACGATTATCTGTCAAGTCAAAGCAAAATACTAAAAAGAGTTTAATATGATGTGAGTCACAGGTACACTCTTTGCACAAGTCTTTCATAGCTTCCTTTCAAATTGGCGGAAGGTGTAGAGAATCGAACCTACGTATCCCTTTCAGGATAGCCTCTGTTTAGCAAACAGGCACATTACCGCTCTGTCAACCTTCCAAAATAAAACCCTACAGCTATACTACCACTGTAGGGTCTGTTTGTCAATAGGGATGCTCGTAACAGAAACAGGGGAATCGGACCCTCTTTTAGCCGCCAGCATTTCCATGCCCTTACGATGGGCGCATCCCTAACTTGGTGCCGCGAGAGGGACTTGAACCCCCATGCCCTTACGGGCGGCGGATTTTAAGTCCGCTGTGTCTGCCAATTCCACCATAACGGCATTGGTCCCCGGAGAGGGACTTGCACCCCCACGCCCTTACGGACAGTGGCTTCTAAGACCACTACGGCTTCTAAATTACGTCATCCGGGGTAAAACTTTGGCTGTCGTGAGATGCATCGAACATCTAACCGCTCTCTTATAAGGAAAGTCCTCTATCCAATTGAGATACACGACAATGATATTTTACGCTTCTTTCTACAACTTTTGCAGTACCTCTGCTTGCCAGATAATGTAGTTCTGTTGTTTCCAAAATTATCACTATCTAAAAAATCTTTGCATACATTACACCAATTTTTACCAACTGGGCAGATTATCTTATGTGGAACTCTACTAGCAGCGCTGTTGCAACTTCGATGTGAAAAAGCGATGTTGTCTAAATCCCAGAACAGAGTTGCACTAGCGTCTAACCACGGTTCCTTATGATCTACACTAAAGTCGTCTTCATTGAGTATTCTAGTGCCACACCTGTAACATATATCCCGATTCAATTGCTGTAGCATAGAAAAGAACAACTTATTTCTCAACTTAGCAGAAGCTTTACAAAATGACATTCTAAGTTGTTCTGATTTTTTCTTTGTTGCCGCTATTTGTCCGGGTTTAATTGTCATTGTTCCTTTAAAAGTTTGGTGGGTGCAGATAGATTTGAACTACCGTACCTCCGAAGAGGGCCTGATTTACAGTCAGGTGCTTTTAGCCTCTCAGCCATACACCCAAAATAGTCCCCGTTTTACTATTGAAAACTGGGGCCAAAAAGTCACCCGTTTGCTTTTTAACGGTAAGTTGCGTGTTTGCGCCACGACGCGATAACATTTTACGGAAGTTATCAAACCCCTGCTTTTTACTAGTTGACAATGTGCTACTAAAAGCAAGTGAAACATTTCACAGCTTGGTGCCGCGTACAGGACTCGAACCTGTAGCCTTCTCCGTGTAAAAGAGTTGCTCTACCATTGAGCTAACCCGGCAAGTTCGCCCCTGTACCTTTTCCGGTTGGTACTACCGTCCTTTCGGAAGTGCCAACCGATAGGGATACCAGTTACTCCTCGGTTGAAACAGAGTATCTGTGCCTTGGTGCCGAAGCTAGGTATCGCACCTAGTTAGGGAAAGCTTATGAGACTTCCTAGCACACTATGCGCCCCGGCAATTTACTTCTTCACATCCAGAGTAGGAACCGCTCCCGTGCCTTGGATGAATGTACATGCTGACTTTCCGCAAATGTTATCCAGCATCTTGATACGTTCCAACTCAACGTACTGCTGAGGAGAAAGTTGCATCTTTTCAAGGTAAGCCTTGTCTGCTGCTGCGCGGCTTTCCTCTGCTGCCTTACGTGCATCTTCAGCAAGCTTCTTCTGCTGCTCGGTGATTACACGCTGCTCTTGTGCTGCCGTCTCAATACGTTGGTGCTTAATAGCATCAGGTGGAAGGATACGTCCCACGTTGACTGAAAGCAATTCGATTGGGAGTCCAGTAGACTTGGCAATGTTAAATGAACCTGTACTGATTTGCTTTGACACAGCATCCACTGCTGACTGACTGATAGCGATATCCTGCATATCATACGCCTTCACAGAGTCGCGCACAAGTTGATTAATCTGCGAATCCATTACACGATTCCATGCGCCCTTTGCTTCGCCAGTCTTTTCATCTACGCCATATCCTTGAACGAGTCTGACAGCATCCGTTACTCGGAACACAAACAATACGTGAAAACTAACAGGTACTCCTGATTTAGTCATCATGTCATCAAATTCCATGTCGATGCGTTGTGGCTGCATAGTTACATCAATGGCATTGCTAGTAAATGCTCCGTATTCTTGTCCTGCTGAAACGGGAGTTTGGTCAACTCCGCCATGCCCAAATAGCATTGGCTTTTCCACCCATACCGCTTGATGACCAGCATCAGGGGACGCTACAGTACATCCAACTGTTGACATAAGTCCAACTGCTATGATTGCCGCAGCAATCGCCTTCATTACACTTTTCATATCTTCCTTTCGCATGATCCTAACCCCTTAGATCATGTTGTTTGGATGCCCTTGTCGGTCTAGCCTTTCGGCAACAAGCTATCTTTCGATAACACGGCTTTCGCCATCAGGGGTTCATCCATTTCCATCATTCCACTCTAATTCACCGTCTACTGCGTCAAAATGTGGAATCTGTTTTATCTTGTGCTGGCAGAAATCGATAATGTCCTGATAGAACGACATCGGAACACAGTCCACTCTGCATCCATCAAAGTACAGTTCGTCCAAGAACCACTTAGTATCCGGGTCATGGAAGTTCATCGTGTCGAAGTGAAACGTAATCGACGGATGATCGTTCATGCCGATAAAGGTTTCGACGGCAAATGTATTAGCAAATGCATTATCCATTAGAACCTCTTGCAGCCCCATTGCATAGGCGACGGCACGGCTGGCACTTGTTGCATCTCCACGGCGAACGCTGAATCTTCAGTATCCGTGCAAGTGCAATGTACAGGATTAGTATCGCTCATCTTGCGGAGTTTGTCAACTGTCTCCCCGCATCGGGGGCATTGGTACGTATATATCGGCATACTTCTCCTAAAAATGGTCGGCGTGGCAAGATTCGAACTTGCAGTGCTCTTAAGCTCCCGCTTCCAAAGCGGGACGGCTCCCTGCTACCGTTTTACACACCGAAAAGTTATGCGGACTGACCGGACTACCTTGGCTCTGTTATCCGCTGAACAGGTTCTTTGCCTCAGTTGTTTTTCCAGTCTGACATGGAGTGAAGGGTTGGATTCGAACCAACATCATGCAAGGAGTCACAGTCCTGCGCATTGCCATTTATGCTACCGACACGTTATTTACTCGTGGTCGAAATCGTCCACTTCAATTCCCTTTGCGGTGATAATTACCTTATAGCCATCACCAAAGAGATTTTCCATATCCTCATCGTCAAAGTTATGTAGAAATTCCTGTACAGCTTCGCCAGTCTTCAACTGAGCAAGTTGGTCTTCAGTCAAAGAAGCCTTGAGAGTCTTGGTTTTATAATCCTTGGACCAATCGTAGTAACTCCAAGTATTCCATTCCTCTTCGTAGCGGTCATAGTCGTCGTCTTCAACTTCTTCCTCATCAGGAGCAGGGCTAGTGAAATAAATGGCCGGAGAGTCATGCGATGACCGGAACGTGCACGGGTCGCCATCGTTGAAGTAAGGGGTATACTGCGTCCAGCTTAGACGCTTCAGATTAGGATACTCAGTGAATAGTTCTAGCACAGCCGTCTTGAAGATAGCTTCTACCTTCTCCTTGGCTTCTTTACGTAGCTTTTCGATTTCTGCCTTGATAGTTTTAATCTCTGACAAAACGCTCATATTTCTCTCCTCACTGTTTTCGGCACAAGTTTTGCGAAAGATGGCGGTGCGCCTGCGCCTTTTACCATCCAATCCTTTATTTCAATTTCTTGAAGATAATCTTGGGCAGATGGAATATATCTGCCGCCGAAGTCTTCTAGAACATGCTGCTCACCAATATCACGTACTGATACGAGCCGCCCATCGCTGTTAGTAATGTTGTGACCAAATACCTTTTCAAGAATTGTCGATAGGAACCATGCATTATGCGTCAATGCTCGATGGCGGCTATCTGCAATCTGCCCCTTGGAGGAGTCCAGTAGATCATGAACAGGAAGATAATCCTCTGGAACTCCTCCCCATTTGCGAACTGACGACATCGCGTGAATAAACGGCTTTGCCATGTTGCCTCAAATTTCTAGGTTTTCTGATCGTATTGACAGAAATTCCCCTGCCTCTTAACACAGTCAACTACCGAGTTTCGTACTCTTGCTCGTCCCACCCATTGAAGGGTAGCGACTCATACTGGGTTTGATAGTATTCCCTCTGCCTCAGTCTTATGACCCTTTCTGTTGCTAGGTGGGTCAGACCCCGGTCCTATTACTAGGCCATCACGAGGCCACTAACGCGCTCAGATGTTGCCACCTGAAGTCCGTTAATCATCTCGTCATAAATGGTTGCGCCATTTATTAGGTTACGCTGTTAAGGTTAGTCGTCTACCTGCACGTCTGCTAACAACATTCAACATCTACCGTCGAAACCTTGGCATCCCCATTTTTAGAGCAGAGTCTACAGAAGAACCAACTCTACCTTCATTAGTCCGTATTTAGTTCTTACATACGGCTAACCGCTTGATACAAAAATTGGTGGAGATGGCGGGAATCGAACCCGCGTCCGATAGCGCGGCTGCGCTTCATACGTGCGTACTTGTTAAAGCTTTCCCAGAACTGACTTAAAACGTGCGTTAAGTGCATCAGCAGTTGCGTGAACGCGGTCAACTTCCTTTTCGAGAAAGTCTACCACTTCAGTCTTTACTGAATGTGCCGCATCAAGCGCAACGATCCGGCCCTTCGCTTCTAGCTCTGAAGAATCGGCTTCTGCTAGCTTTACGAACGCGGAACCATCGGCCTTAGCCGCGCCCAATAGGTTACTAAAAAATCCTGCCATATTTCTCCTCTCTAGACCTTTATGGTCCCAAGTTCGATTTCTAGGGGCGTCAGAGTTTCCTGACTGCCCTCCACCACTTGTGTTTTGTGAAACTCTGGTACACAAGAACCAACAGAATCTATATTACCACTCTTTTGTTGCTTTGTCAAGGCCAACTGTTGGATTCTACGTTCTCGCCTAGCTTTCTGCATATCTTTAACCCGCTGTTTGTTTGGCAAACGGGCCATGTGTATATCCGTAGCTTGTTTGAGAAATGTAGCTATCTGGATCATGCACTTGTCATCAAAAACGGAATTTAGGGGCATGAAAACGTACTTTCTCCAGCCGTTCCACCATTTAATGTATCCAAGCAACGAGCGATTGCTCCTTGAATAGACATTAAACTGCCTAGTCTTGGCCCCTATCTTCCACGGTCCTTCATCTGTAAATGCTAGATGGGCGGAATGCCACCTACCTAGATCAACCATTTCTATCTCATCTAGTTTCATCTAATATCCCCATTGTATCCTACTTTTTCTTCTTTGTCAAGTTCGCTTTTTCTTGGTCCGCTACGACCATTTCGACCAGATATCCCAGATGGTACGCAAATAGTTCCTCTTCGTGCTTCGCGCTGATCCACCTGAACATATTGGTAACCGAGTGGTACGACTCGTGCGTAATCTGGTTAATGTTTGCATCAAATTTCAGGACGATGTAGCTGAACGACTGATTCGGCATCCGAACGTGGAAGCCATCTGTAGTATCGTCTACTCCGTGGGTTTTTGTCAAGTGGCCCTGCTTTGCCAGTTTATCCGCCGTAGCTATCAAATCGTCAGTAAAGATAACGTAGATTCGATAGTTGTACGGCGGGAATGGTACGAATGTTTTAGTCTCTCTCATTATTTCTTCCAATAACTTGCGATTGAATAATCGAATTCCATCACGACACGTTTCATCTTAATAGCCGCTGCTCTCTTAAAAGCATCACCAATGAGAGCGGCTACCTTCTCACCATGCTGCTTAGGACATTGTACGACCAATTCGTCATGCACGAACTTAATTAGCTTCGCGCGGTAGAGTGGAAGTGTGTGCCACAAGAACAGCTTTCCATTGGGACAATACCCGCATCCCATCGCTTTCTTAGCAATACTTGCATTAGTTGCCTGAATGCGCGTATTCTTTCCTTGACGAGAAACACGACTTGTCATTTGGAAGTAACTACGGCTAACCTCATCCTGAGTAGGCTGTCTGTGAGTTAAATCGAACATCTCACTTTGAGTAGGCTTGCGGCCCTTCACTTGCGTAAAGATGGCAACATTCTTCTCAGCATCTTCAGGAGTAAGTCTAAGCTGCTTTTCGTTCCACTCCTTGCAGTTATCTCTTGCACGGGCGTTTGTCGGCTCAGGTAACAATCTACGTCTGCCGAATAAATCAAATGCCCTGAAGTCCCTCGCTGCATCTTTTCCAGATTTCTCCAGATAAGCCCAGATTCGAGGATTCTTATGCTCATGAAGCGCCATTAATTCTTTAGCAATCTTCTGAGCCTGTTTGATAGCGGCGGCAAGAGCACCCGGCCCTCCACCATACGCCAATAGGAAGTTAGTGGCCTTGTTATTATCACGCATCTGCTTATGCTCAGGACACTCGCACTTTCGGCGCATTGGTTCACCAACCGTGCACAATGGATTCTTCTTGACGGTTTCCTCAGTATGAAGCTTATAATACTCGCACCAATATGGTACTAATTCTCCCTTCTTGTTCTTTAACTCCTGTCCTTTATACTGAGCCTTGTGCCACTTCTCATCGTACAAAAGTTCTGTTCCTACTGAGTGAACGTCTTCGCCTCTGCGGAAAGCACCGATCCATACCTCATCGTTCGCGTCATCGGCAATGATACGCAACTCGGCACCGGACATATCAGCCGTAACGAGTACGTATTCTTCAGCGTGTGTAGTACATTGTTTTTCACATTTGGAGCAAATAAGATTGTAAGTTACACCGTTCCATTCGTCTTCATACGTATCAGCCTCGCAACAATCACTAATCCGAATGTCCTCGTTCGGCGGGTCCGCAATGAACGATCCACGCACTTCCTTATCTTGGGGAAGGTTTTGTGCATTTGGCTTAGAGCTACTGCTTCGCCCAGTACCGGCATCATATTGGTTGAACTCGCAGTGGAGTCTACCGTCGCCGGGGTGAAGCCATCCTTCCTCTTTACAGGGGTGAGTTGTCCATTGAGTCGCCCATTGATCGCCGTAAGTTCCCACATCTTTCGATAACCCGTGGTACTCGCGGATAAGCTTCATGACAGGAATAGATTCATACTTCTCAAGAATCTCGTCATCCATGCCTTCTAGCTTTTCAAGCTTCTTAATGTTCTCTCTGAGACAGTGCATCAATTGTGCATCTGACCCATAGTTAATAAGAGCTTCACCTTCACAGTCGGCAGCAAGATTTCTAATCTTTGTGCGTTTTTTACTCAGGTCGCCATGCTTCTTCTTGATGATTTCTTTCTGCTCTAGTCTTACATCTTGTAGCTGATTGAGTTTAATTTCGGCTTCAGCACGCGCAAGTTGCAGTTCTCCAATGTCGAGGTTCTGTTTAATTAGCTTTTTAATCTCTCTGTTAGCCTGTGAAATAGCAAGCTTTAGCTCAATCTCGGCCTCAGTAGGATTATCACGCAACGACTTCCACTGTATCTCAAGTGCGGCAATCGTGTCATCGTCTACGGCATCTAACTTTGAACCTACCCACGGGAGGAAAATCTTGTCCAACTCTTTAATAACAGCTACTAGTTTATCCTTGGCCTTCTGTACACGCGCAAGCCACTTTTCACGGTCTAGACGTTCGCCGTGCACATGCATGTCAATAAAAGCGCCGAGTGCTTCGTTTTCAATCTGAATGACTTCATGAAGATTATCGCCTAGAATAATCCGGTCCAAATAGTATAGATAATCTGCCAGCTTCGGCTTTCCCTTGGCTTTTAGAGATTCAATAGTCTCTCCACTTGCTATAAGATTTTGAACAGCCTTTATAGCCAATGGAGTACGCGTATCAAGTGCGGCGTATTCGAATTGAGCATCAGAAAGATCGTCATCTAAATTAAATGATGTCTGTAGTGCTTTGTCAATGGTTATTCCAAAATAGCGTTCGAACATAGAGGACATACTAAAGTATTCATAATTCTTTAATGAAGCACTTCCTCCCATGCCTGCGTATATGCATTTTTCTGCTAACATGCAATCGTAGTAACCAGATGAACGTATCCCTAGTAACCAATACAGACACTCGTACTCAAATCCAACGTTTACGCCGGTTTTGGTCCAATCTGATGAAATCAAATACTTTTTAAGTTTTTCTAAAAGTGCTTGTAATTTTGGAGCTTTCCAGAGATGTTTACCGTACTCACCTTGACAATTATGTAGTAACTCGCTATCTCTGTCACAGTAGTCTAGAAGATCAATTACATACTGTTCTTTTGAGTTTCCAAACTGTATTGTACGAAGTCGTCTCCAATAAAAATCAGAAACAGGGGTAGTTTCAACGTCAAATCCGAAATCAAATGTGTTATCTAAGAAAGATAGTAATTTATCTTCAGATTCTTGACTAATCCGCAACACATTCATCGGCGGATTGGCTACAAACGGCTTCAATTCCCTTTCGTCTATGATCATTATTCCTCAAATAGTCCAAAGCCTTGATAAACATCTCAGGCTTATCTTCAAATCTCCCTAACCAAGCGTTGCATCTAAGGCAAAGAATTCCTCTAATACATTTACCACATGTACTCGATCCCGGACAGCAAGTATGGTCGTGGTCTACTCCCGGACGCTCATCCCATTTTTCAGAGAACTCAACGTCACATAAGAGGCATTTACCTCCTTGATTATCTATCATTTCGTTTCTTTTGTCAAGAGATATGCCGTATTTTGTACGAAGTTGTGAGTCTTTTACTTTTTCTGGATTCTGCTTGCGATAATTAGATACACATTGTCTAGTAGAATCTGGGTTATCTTTACGGTATTGAGCCGATTTCTCTTTATGGCACTTCTTACAATAGTAATGAAGTCCATCTTTCTCGGCCCGGCGAATTCCAAAGTCTTCCAAATCCTTCATCTTATTACAATTGATACAAAGTTTCTGATTCATAATACCTATTATAGCACACATTTCTCCGCTTGTCAACAACATAATTGAATTTATTTTCTAAAAAAGCTTGACATCGCTGTAGACTTGTGGTACTCTGGTAATAGAGTTTGAACTAAGGAGTCTCTGTGTCTGATTATTCATTGTACTTTGACGGAAGCTGCGGACCGACCAACCCCGGACCGTTTGGGGGCTATGGTGTTGTAATTAAAAGAGAAGGAACACTGGTTTACAGCGAATCCGGCCCATTGGTAGCAGAATTGCTTAGTAACAACTATGCAGAATTCTACGCCGTGTATAAAGGATTAGCGTGGGCAGACCTAGTTTTAAATAAAGGTGATCGGCTCTTTGTAAGAGGAGATTCCCAACTCGTGATAAACATTATGTCTGGTAAATTCAAAGGCAAGAGTAGTAGTTTATACTATCCTGCTTATGAGAAGGCCAAGAATGCGCTAACTAGCATCAGAAGTCGCTATGTTAATGTTTCTTTTGATTGGGTACCCAGAGAAATGAATAAAGAAGCTGATAAACTTAGTACAGAGTATAGATAAAACGGTAGCTTCGCGGCACTGCGTATTCCTTAATTAACGGGCCGCTGCGTCTTCTATGGACGGAATCATAGAAAGGTAATAGAAACAGTAAGATAGGTTCTGGGAATAAACAACCAGTTTTCAGGCAACGGGTAGCTAATAGATGCTACATTGGCGAAGGGTAACCATAACAGCGCATGAGCGCGGCCTACGTCCTGTCGATAGTTCCAAGACTAAATGAAAAACCTTCACAAGCTGTCTAAATCATTTAAAATCAACAGGTATCTCAGTGTATCTTGTTGAAAGACGGGGATTTAGCTCTATTGCATGGCCTATAAGTGCCAATAGCCTGCCAAAACGGTTAAAGTTAGCCTGTAGAGGGTGTTTACATAGCCCTTGATGGTTACCCGACCTTTGGACGAGGGAAGCCCTTCGTGTACCTTTCAGACGGAGTAGTATATGAATTATGAGAATATTTGCCCATATTGTGACACTGAACTACCAGCTTCAAGTGGACGTAAATGTATATGTGATCGTTGTACTAAATTGCGTCCATATGTAAATAAATATGGATTAACTGTCAAGGAGTATGATAAAATTATTAAAGAACAGGATGGACGATGCGCCATTTGTAATGATATATTGTCAACTGACAGTTCTGAAGGAAGACTACCGTCCATAGATCATTGTCATCAACTTGAGCATGTACGGGGTATACTTTGCGGCAATTGTAACATGGGATTAGGACATTTTAAAGACAACATATACAGATTGAAATCAGCAATTAAGTATTTGAAGGAAAATGAAATAACACGTACTTGGTATTTTCAAAAACAATTCGAGGAGTAATGGCTATTTATTCAGACAAAGAGAGGATTATCGAGCGTCAAGAAGAAATGAAAATCAGACAGGAACGAAAGAAGGAAACAGACATGCTGAGAAAGAAAAATCTTTCTTCTTTAAAATCAACAACATCTGGGAAATAAGCTTGACTTATAGGAAAATGGGTGTATACTAGAGGTATAGATAAGATAAAGCACAGGGGACAGGCTCCTCCACGTTAGGCCACGGTCTAGCGTCCTGTCTCCTTATATTATACATACACCGAGAGGAACCGGGGCTAGGCTGCAAGGGTCTAGCCCTTATTATTTGGAGACACAATGGCACAGGCAAATTTAGGACAAGAAACAGTTGCAGCAACATCGACACAGATGCCTAATATTCCAACGCAACAACAGGTTACGTTTACTGCCAAGTCTACGAATACCGGTATTGTTTACATTGGAACGTCTAGTACAGTTAGTTCCGCCAATGGATATGCACTAGAAAAAGGCACATCCGTTACTTTTGTTATCGGAGTAGGCAATACTAATCAATTTTATTATATTGGTACAGCTAGTGATGTTCTTTCATACGCAGCAGTTTAGGAGCAATAATGGCATTTGATAGTGTATTTCAAGGACCGCCAAGTGGTGTGAACGCACCCGGTACGGCACAATCACCTACATTTGGCATCGACGTTACAAATGCCGAATTGTACTACTCAGCCGGAAGTGGCTGGCAACCGATCATTGGTGCTGGTGATATTTCTGGATCAGGTACTACGGGCTTCGTTCCAAAGTTTACAGCAGGTGCCGTAATTGGTAATTCATCTATTGATGACGGTGTTACATCTGCTGGTAAGGTTACAGTGAGTAACCCCCTGAATGTAACGTCTGCTTCATCTAGTTCTTTTACAGGAAATATTACATCTTTAGGTACAGGAACTAATCCTTTTAGCGGTCCTGTTGAAACTCCATATACGTTGCCTAGCGTTATTTATAGCGTAGCGGGTACGCCTCTTCCCTCCCCCACCGGACTTGAAGGCGCTCGTGCTTTCGTAAGCGATGCAACTGTTGCGACATTCGCCAGTGCATACGTAGGTAGCAGCACTCATAAAGTTCCAGTTTACTGTGATGGAACGGGTTGGTTTATTGGTTAGAGTTTAGGCCACCGAATCGTTAGATTCCTGACAGCGTGGCTATGGGGCAAAGACCCCATTTTAGGGCAGGGACTTCTTAGAACGAGTCCCTGCCAAGGGCCGAGAATGACTAAAGAAGAGAGACAAGCATACTATCAAAGTCATAAAGCTCAGTTCAAGGAATATCAGAAAAGATATAAGACTCAAAGATATGAATATCAGATTAAATATAGATATGGTATAACATTTGAGGAGTTTCTTGAAAAAGTAGTAGATCAAGAAGGTAAGTGTAAAATTTGTGAAAAGTCTATGACTTTTGGGAAAGGACGACACGCTGCTTGTGTAGATCATAATCATGGTTGCTGTCCCGGTAAGAGAAGCTGTGGCAAATGTATACGTGGTATAATTTGCAGTAGTTGTAACAAACTTTTGGGCCTATCTTACGATAATATATCAATTCTAAAGAAGGCCATTGTCTATTTAGATGGTGACCAATGTTTAGTCAAGTCCGACTGAAAAGAGGGGCGCTTAATCACTTTCGAAAGCTATCACGCGAAAGCCCCCTAGAAATACTCGCATACCTGATTGGAGAAGTAACATCTCCTGAAACAGTTGAAGTGCACTCATTCGTGTACACTAAGAATTATTATCTTCAAACAGAGAACACAGTTCAATGGTCTACTGAAGAATATACTAAAGTTCAAGCAAAAGCTGACGAAGCCGGTCTAAGAATTGTAGGATTCATTCACTCGCACCCTGAATGGGATGCAGTCATGAGTCCCGATGATTATTCATGTTGTCTAATAGAAGGACATATACTTTGTGGTATTATATCAGTATACGGGCGCAGAACACGCGCACGATTCTGGACTCCTACCTCAGCAAAACCTTGCGAAATCATTTATACGTAATGCCTAGTAGGAGAGACTATGCCATTCGCTAAAAGTGATGATACACCTAAATTCTACACGGGCATTAACATGCTCAAGAGTTATTGGAAGTCTATCATCGAAAACATAAACTCGACCCCATATCATCAAACCGAAGCTGTGAACAACCTTATGTATCTTTGTGCAGAAACCGAAGAAGAGAAGGAACTTCGCAAGCTTGCATTGATTGCATTTTATGGTAAGCGTCTCGGATACAAGCCGTCTACACAAGTAGGCGAACCGAGCGAACCTGACCCAATTGATGCTAAGGTACAGGACTTGATGGATAGGTTAGGGGGAAAGTCATGAGTGTATTCCAAGTACAGAGAATAGAAGCACAGAAGTTCGCACAAGTATGGAACAAAGGTGGCATCTCAATGATCCTCCCAGATGTGGCAATTGACTTTGCTACTGACTTCAGTAACGTTGTTCTCAATAATTTTATCCAGATGTGTCAGGCTAACGCTCAGGCGCAGGTTGCAGCAAATGAAGCCGCAAAGCCTAAGATCATCATGGAAGGTATTAAGTAAGTTTTATTTCGCGGTCGTCTAATTTGGCAAGACGAGGCACTGTTAATGCCCACGATACAGGTTCGAATCCTGTCTGCGGAGCCATGTTCCTTTCGTTCAACAGATAGGACTCCGGTCTACGAAACCGGTGATTCAGGTGCGAATCCTGAAGGGAATACCATTTATGGAAGAAATTTATACTAATATTTATGTGGGTGACGATTTAGATTATGAAAAGATCAAAGATAAGCCTGATTGGGCCGCAGCTAGAATGTGTAAATATGGACCCGGTGGTCATCAACAAACACTTGGCTATACCACACTAGCAGCACCCAAGGGTAAGAACTATCTTTCAGTAGAGAAGGACGATCATATTGCAATCAACATCATCGATATGGAAGACCCTAATATGATTCCATTCGAGTGCATCACCAAAGCACTAGATTACATTAAAAAGAAAATGGATGAAGGAAAGAAGGTACTAATCGCCTGCAATTCTGGACACAGTAGGGGGCCGACAACGGGCCTTATGTTTCTAAGAGCAATCGGCGATATGCCTTATCATTTCGTTAAATCAGAGCAGATATATCGAACGTTATACCCTAAGTTCGATCCGGGTATGGGAATGCGACAAGTCGCAAGAAGCCATTGGGCCGAGCTAGACCGAATGGAACTAGGAGAAAATAATGAAAGCAAGTGACGCAATGCGTGGCGCATCCGAAGCCCTTGGTGGTAAGGAAAAAGCACCGAAGAAAGAGATTAGTCATATCGTGACGAAGAAGGCTCACAGTGGCGGATATGTTCACGAACATCACCACACTCATCCAGATCATCACCCTATGGAAACACACGTAACGCCAGATCAGGATTCAATGGCAGAGCACATGATGCAAAGCATGGGAACACCTAATCCCGGTGAAGCGGAAGCAGATGCGGGTCAAGGTGGAGCAGCGCCAGCCGCGGCCGGAGCGCCAGCAGCCGCCCCAACTCCCGGTATGTAAGGAGTAGAAATGGCAAAAGAAACAGTAAAACTTTCACATCATCGCGTAGTGATGCACCTTAATAAAGGTGGACTTCACAGAGCACTTGGCGTACCTGAAGGCGAAACAATCCCTACAGATAAGCTACAAGCGGCGATGAATAGTAAGAATGAACATGTAGCAAAGATGGCGAATCTTGCTCACACTATGAAAAGCTGGAAGTAACGCACCTTGGGAGGGGTATGCGTCTAGAAAATCTAAAACAATTATACGAGACGTGTAGACATCTTCCACATTATCATTTTAAAGATTTGAGCGATGAGGAATTCTTAGAAAAGGCTAAGAAGAGTTTTCAGAAGTTAAAGGATTCCCAAAAGAAGCAAGTACTTCAAAGTTGGCTGAGTAAGACGAAGGATGATTCTGAAGATTCTGTCAACTCCATGCTCCGTTATAGATTCCTTTCGCAGACTAACTTATATTTTCTATGTCACCTACTAGAGAGTTATAACTCCACTACAGAAAATACACATGAAGATATCTGCAATGAATTCTTCGTACAGAAAGACCCAACATTCATAACATTCGACCACTTCGCAGATCAATATACAGATTTGAAACAGAGAATGTTATTAGTTCCAAGAGGCGGATTTAAATCTTCTCTCAACATGGCCGATTGTGTGCAGTGGGTAATTTGTTTTCCCGCAATTACAATCGCCATTCTGACCGGAGTTTTGCAACTTGCAAAGGACTTCGTTGGTGAAGTGAAGAAGCATTTTACTTACCAAGAAACCGGCACAGACGGAAAAGGGAAAGCACAATACGGCGTAAGACAAATCATGGATAAGCAAACTGGCGATTGGTCGGACAGCTATTTCCAAGTCTTATTTCCTGAACATTGTCTGTCTCCCCTTGAAGGTAACCAGTTAGAATTTCAGACTCCCGCCGCCGAAGAACAAAAAGAACCATCTGTCAGAGCCGCATCTATCGATCAGGCTTTGTCAGGTAGTCACTATAACGTATTAAAACTTGATGACGTTGTTACTAACGAAAACACAAAAACAGAGAACCGCATCAAGGACACGAACAAGCAAATCAGTATTGATAACGGTCTATTGAATCCTAACGGATTTTATGATGTAATCGGTACATGGTACGACGAACGTGATTACTACGGTGTGACAATTAAGAAGATTGAGAAACGCGCTAAGGAAGAAGGACTTCTTGAGTCTATCAAGGGTTCTGTAGATAGCGGACGTTTTAATGCAAATCTTGGATTCAAACTTTACCTACGCGCATGTTGGTGGCCCACTGAGGAAGCGACTAAGGCCGGGAAGATTGAAGAGGAGATGACTAAGAAGGACTGGGTGCTATGGTTCCCAGAGAGACTTAGTTACGAGTTTTTGAGAAGCAAGCAAGTAGATGACTCAGACTTGGATGATGAGGAAGGGGACACTGGATACTTTGCAATTAAGTATCTAAACAACCCTAGAAAGATTAACAGAGTTAAATTTCCAAGAGAACTACTGATGCGACGTACAATTCCGCACAGTCAGTTTCCGCCACAAGGAATCATTGTTACGACTGTTGATACTGCATACAGTATTAAATCATGGGCCGATTACACGGTCATCATGACTGCTCTCATTTTTGGTGGTAGATTCTATATCATCAATATGGTGCGGGGTCGCTTTAATGAATATGATCTACCAAAGGTAATAGCTGGTGTTGCTCACAAGTGGAAACCGAAGAGCATAGCTATTGAAGAGTCGGTAGGCGTCAAATGGATGGCCCGTGAACTTCGCCGCGAAATGGATAACATGAAGATTTCCGTTCCGGTTGAATTCATCTCGTTAGGAAAAGGCTCAAAGTTAAGATCAAAGCAATTGAAAGCTAAACCAGTCCTTAGACTGCTTGGCGATGAACGCTTATATTTCTTGAACTCATGTGAAGGTCTGGACGAGATATACAATGAATTGGAAAAGTTCACAGGAACAAGTGACGACAAGCACGATGATATCGTATCTGCCATATCCTTGCTTGTGGAACAATTCATTGGCTATGCAGACGTTGATAAACGAATTAACTCTTATCAGTCAAACTTCGTTGCCGATCAAAAATCTAAAGACATGCATGACCAAATGTACTGCTTAGGGAAGTATGCAAAATACGCACAACAGAGCGATAGTCCGACTACAACATACCAGTTAGAACAATCGGTAGCGTCCTCTCCTATAGCTGATACCTATGTGGACCCTTTATCTGACTTGTTCTGAGGAGGGTTTCATGCGTACACGTTTAAGAACGAGTGACGAGATTAGAAAAGCAGTAATCGCCAGCTTTCAAAGGGACTTTCCCGGAGAGAGCATCAACAGTGTAGTATTCAGTACGTACATTTTGGACGTGTACTGTCGTGCTGTAGAAAACTACGATCTATGCAGACAAATCATCATGAGAGGGGTTGATATTGACCTATAGGAGCTACAATGTTGCTTGAAAATGAAGCGCACAATAAAGTGGAGTTGATTCCCACAGATTACAATTCACAAGGTGATCTGACAAATACTGCCGCTGAAGTTGCGCTTGTAGTAGGTGCAGCCGGTCAAGCCGAAGCATTTATTCAGAATAAGCAATATGCTCTACTATGGCGTGATGCGGATTTGCTTTTTCAAAGTCCGCGCCCAATGTCAGTGTTCGAGAATACATATATCCTAGAACCTAACGTACAGCGTTTCACAGTCGCTAAGGTAGTAAATAGTATTGTTCCTCAATTATACAAGGGTTTGTTCTACCAAGACCCTCCAATGATCCTGCGTCCCCGTCCGGGAACATCACAGAACGTAATAGACGCGAAGACAGCCATGTTTTCTACTCTATTAGATCAATGTGACTTCAAGATGGAAACTAAAATTGGCTTAGAACAAATGGCCCATCTTGGTACAGGTATTTGGAAGTGGGGAATAAAGTACAAGAAGATTATTACTAAGAAGAGAAAAGCAACTGTACATAAACTTTCAGCAGGTCCAGTAGGCGCGGTGGGAACCGCAATGATTCCTACTGAAGACGCGCCAGATATCACTATTTCTACTCGCTACGCGCCTAGACCTTACATCGAAAGCCGTCCAGTAGATAGAGTAATGGTAGACCCTCATACATGCGTGGGTGATATTCGTAGAGCAGATTGGGCAATTGACGTTCGTTTCATGGACTTTTATCAGTTGCAAGATTTGATTAAAGGTATTGCTACTCTTCCTGATGACCATCCTGATAAAGAGGGATGGACACTTCCTACTGAATCTGAGTTGAAGAGTTGGTTCATGCCTCCTACAGACGCCGGTCAGCTTGGAGAATCTGTAAGTCAGCAAGCAACTTACGTAAAAGGTATCGTACATCACTCAGAGGATATTAACATTCAAGTTAGCCCAGATGTGCTCTTTAAGAAGTTAGAAGTTCTTGAGTACTGGGATAAGCGTAGAAAGATTATTGTTGTCCAGCGTAAGAAGAAAATCTGTGCACAGGACAATCAATTCGGAGTTATCCCCTTCCTTTCAGCTAATTGGTGGAATAGACCAAGAGCATTTTACGGAATGGGACTTGGCCTGATTGTTGGACAGAATCAACGTGTAGATCAGGGAACTATCAACGCAATTCTAAAAATCCTGTCATTCGGTGTCAATCCTATTTATTTGCGTAGACGTGATTCAAACGCGCCTACTCAAATGATTCGCACGGGATTGGGTAAAATCCTGACAGTAGATGGTGAAGTTGATAAGGCTTACAAGTTACTTGAAAGTCCTAAAGTTCCTAATGATATTTGGTCCGCGTTGCAGGAGTCCGAAAAGGCTACGGAAAGTAGCTCAGGAGCCGATAGTCAATTGATTCAAGGCTCATCAGCAGGCCCAAGATCGTCAATGGGGCGCACGGCAACGGGTGCTACCAATCTAGCAGGAGCATCTGCTACACGTCTTGATGGACCACTCGATAACTTTATTGAGCAAGTCTTCAAGCCTTGGCTGTACATTCTGGACATGCTTGTATTCGAATATTTCTCTGACGCAGAGATTTATAGAATCCTAGGCGAAGAGCACGGTAAAGACTTTGAAGTAGACTTGCAAGAATATCATGACGGCGCGATTGAGTTTGAAACTCTAGCCGGTGCGTCACTAGCTGCGAAGAGAACTATGAGTCAGTCAATGACTCTTATCACTCAGCTTCTAGAGAATCCGAACATATCTGAATTCCTAGCAGATATCAATGAAGAATATATTGATTGGAAGCGAATCATTAAGATGGAAATGGAAGCTTCAGAATGGAAGGACATTGATGACATCATCAAACCTATGACGCCTAAGATGATTCAGAAGAGACAGCAACAGTCTCAGGCCGCACAGCAACAGTCTAAACTAGCAACACAACAGGCAGTTAGCGCACAAAATGCACAACAGAAATCAAAGCTACAGGCGGAAGCTACTCAGCAACGCATTCAAGAAAGACTTACTGTAGGCGCAGTTTTGAATAGTGCAAAAGGTGAAGCTAACGAAGGTTCTCCTACTGACGCAGGTTTAGGCGGCGGCGAACCTGAAGTACAATAAAAATATGGATATGTGCCAGATAACCGGGACATATTAAACGAGAGGGTATATCACGTCCGTAAGCCGAGATGGGTGGGTACTTTTTCCAAGCGTGTACGTGTAAACGTGACCGCTTAGAGTCATCTCAAGAACCCCACAAAAGCCGGGTTTTCAGGTGCTTTTCCCTTACAAAAGCGCCAGCTTCATCCTTGGGAGGGGACGATGGAAGAGTTTGGTTTTAATCCTGACCTTGTGCTAGAAAGAGAGGAAGTTGCATATCTAGCTGCTCTCGTTAGCCAACCGGGATTTAAGATTTTACAGAAGATTTTCAGAAGTGGCGTAGATCAGTTTGCAGTTCAAATGATTAACGCAGATCAGAAGAATGAGAAAGAAGTTCTAGCGCGGCATAATGCAGCGAGAACGGCAGCACAGTTTTACACTTGGGTAGTAAACTCTATCAACAACGAAGTTCAAGAGTACATCCATTCGGCCCCAAATGACAAGCCGATACAGTCAGCAGAAAATATAGACATTGGTGAGTACACTAGTGAGGAAACTATTACGGAAGAGGAACCTTGGTAAAACCCAATTTCAACAGAACTCATTGTAAAAACGGTCACGTATTCACAGAAGATACTAAGTATTTTCATCGCAAAGATAGTGACGGTAATATTTTATATAACTATTTCTCTTGTAAAATATGCCGCAAAGAACGGGATTTTTCTATACAGAGTGCTCTTGTGGATGAGCTATATCAGGCTTATGGTAATAAGTGCTCATGTTGTGGGGAAACTAATAAATACTTCTTCACCATCGATCATATATTTAACGATGGAAATATAGAACGCCGTGAGTCTGGAAAAGGCAAACACATTTACCGAAAATTAAGGGAACTGAACTACCCGCAAGATAGATATAGAATCTTATGTTTTAATTGCAACATGGGTAGAGAACGAAATGGGGGAATTTGCCCTCATGTTTCTGGAGGGAAACAATCGTGAGCGAACAGCTAATCGAAAAGACATATACGTATCAGCCTACCGATGAAGAAGGCAGACCTATTGGTGGAAAACAAGTAATCAAGTACACTACTCAAGATGAGCTAGTGGACAAGCTACGCACGCAGAATACACTTCTAATTCGTAAGCTACGTCAGGAGACAAAGAAAGGCCGTCTTGGTATTGGTGAGGATGAAGTAGTTCCCGAGAATGCACAGCGCTTTAGTGATCCTCTGGAATTCAATCCTCGTGAACTTACACAGGACGAGCGGTACGATATTTCGCGTAGACTACTCGATCCTACAACTTCTGCTGAAGCGGCTTCCGCTCTAGTAGAAGCGCAGCTTGGCGCACCGCTGTCACAAATCGGCAGAACGATGCAGACCATTCAGCAGGACAACATTAGTCTAAGAGCCAAGGTAGAAGCTAATGCATTCGTCGCGGAGAATCCTGACTATTACAAGTGTCAAGAGAACTTTGAAGCATTGGCTAGTTGGATTGTACGCTACAATCTTGCTCCTGTCAAGGATAACTTCCAAAAGGCATACGATACGCTTAAGGCGCAAGGTATCCTTATTGAAGGTGCAGCGTTGCCGCCTGAGCCGGTTGCTCCCGTAGAACCTGTAGTTGTTCCGGTAGAACCCGTTGTGGTTGAACCTGTTCCGGTAGTTCCGGTAGTTCGCATTCCCACTGGCCTAACTAGGGAAGAAGCATCTGACTCCGGTGTACTAGTGAAAACAGGAAGCGATATAACTTATGAACTTACCGTTGGTGGACAGAAGAGAGTGCTAACTGGACTGGCAGCAATTAATGCCATGCCGGGAGAAGAGTACAAGCGCCGTCTGCTTACTGACCGTGAATTTGGTAAGAAGGTAGAGAAGTTGGAAACTGAAGCCAGAAAGCCGAGAGGTTAACATGGTAATCAGAGACTTCGAAGCTAAAGATTTTGACCGCGTAATGCAGATTAACGATGCATCCTTCGATGCGCCAGCTACTAGGAAGTTTGTCCTAGATAGTATTACAGATGGCAAAGCTTGGGTAGCTATTGAGGATGACGTAATTGTCGGATTCCTAATCGGCAAGATGAAGCACAACACACCTTATGTAAATAATGTAGCCGTTGATCCTGCCTATCGTGGTAAAGGAATTGCAAAGCTTCTATTTGCAAAGTTTGAAGAATTATTTGGAATGAATCAAAAACCTGAGAGCACTATTTTCTGGCTTCAGGTTCAATCGGATAACCCCGCTCAAAAGCTGTATTTCGACTTAGGATACAGAGTTGGTTGGGTAGACCCGAATTACTATGGATGGGCTAAACATGCGTTATGCATGTATAAAAGTAGCCGTCCACTAGCACAGTTTTAAGATAGGGCATTCGCTGTCGGATTACAGTAGAGCCACCAATGAGCGTGAGGCAACCTTAGTTGAAGTCTTAACAAAGGGCATCGAATAGCACAGTCGGATTACTGATGTGAGTAGATGACGCATAAGGACATGGATTTCTATTCTGGGAGGAATAGTAGGAATTCCACTAAAAAAGGAAGACTAACATGGCCGCATACAGTCCATCAAGTATTAGTCAGTCAAATCTGCCTCAGTCAACGGTACGTTACTACGACAAAAAGTTCCGTGAAAACCTGAAGGCACAAACCCCCTTCGTAGCATGTTCAGAACGTCTGGACCTTCCTATGAAGAGTGGTAACCAGTACGAAATGTTCATGTACGTTCCGTTCGCTGCAAACACTACGCAGACAACTGAAGGTACAGTAGGTAGCGGTATCAGCATTAACGTGCTGACTACTACTGCAACTATCGGTGAATATGCCGACTACGCCAACTTCTCAAGTCTATCTCTTGCTACGGCAATTGACAACACTGTAGAGAACGTTGCTCGTGAACTTGCATATCGCCTTGGTGAGTCTCTAAGCGCTCTTGTCCGTGCAACTGCTGACGGTGCAAACGCTGTTGACTCTAGCGTTCTGGTATCTCTAGGTGCAACTTCAACAACTTCATTCACCACTCTGAGCCTTAACCAGATTCGTAACTCTGTTCAGAGCCTAGCTGGTCGTTCGGTTCGTCCGTTCGATGAAGCTTCAAAGTCTTTCTGCGGTGTAATCCACCCGTTCGCCCTTGGCGACGTGCTTGCTGATAACAGCAACGATTCCCCAATCGACATCCTGAAGCACACCCCAGTTGGTCTAGCACGTATGGAAGACCTAATCTCTGTTGACCTAACAGAAATGATCGAACTGCCTTCAACCGGTGTTCGTTTCTTCCAGACTAACCAAGTTACTAGCACTTCGAACTACAAGGGCGTAACCGGTCTAACCGCGCTTCGTACCTACATCTTCGGACGTGACGGTATCTTTAGCATCAAGCTTGGAGCGCAGGGTGATACCGGCTTCGGCGACGGTGAATGGCAGAACATTAAGTGCAACATTGTGCAGAACGCAGAGCCAACTGTTGCTGATCCTGAAGGTCTAATCCCCGGATGGACAAGCTATCGTGTTCACTTCACCACATCTCTTGGACCTGATACCACTATCCGTATCCGTGAGATTGATGCAGCTAGCGCCATTAGCTAACCAATGAGGGGCATTTAATTATGCCCCTTGTTCTTTGGTAAAAAGGAGAAAAATGAGTCTGCTTAATCAAGTTTTCCAAGGGTCGCCCCTTTCATTAGGTGCTACGGCAGCGGGTGGAAGTCCAATTGCCCCTAACGTCGCCATTGATACAGTCAATAACGTTCTGTATCTAAGTGCCGGAAATGGATGGCAACCCGGAGTCCCCTCAATGCTACAAAAGGCATTTCTATTGAATCAGTCAGCTAACGTAGCCAACGTGTCAACGTTTGCCGTTCCTGCCAGCCTAGGTGGCCTATATAGCGTTGAAATTTATGAAGTATCGTCAAATACCCCAACAGGCGCTACACTGCCTGCGGTAACCGTGACATTTACGGATATTGACCTTGGTACTTCAGTAACAAACACTCTTGCATCTGTTGGAAGTGTATCTGCGGCTGGCGTTGTCAACCAAGGTATTCTATACGCAAACGCAAAGGGTGGTACAAACATCGTCGTTGCTACGACAAGCTATGCTGCCGGTAGCGGAACAGCATTAACCTACAATATCAAGGTTCGTTTTACTTGGTTGGGGTAATCAGGAGATATAATGGCTAATATTCAAGAATCTTATCCTGCACAAACTACCGGTCTTGGTGTAGCTGCTAAGATTGCAGTGCAGGGCAATCTAGGAACAAGTACTAAGCCCGGTTACAACAACGTGACCCTTTCAGTGGGCGGAACTAACGGACAGACAACTTTCCAGTTGAACCCACAAATTCAGGATGCTTCAGGTGCAGCTTATGATCCTAGCACAGACACCGTATTCGCAATTACCAGTGTCGCCAACTCTTCACCGGGGTCACTGACTCTGACTTCAGTTGCGGCATCTGTAAATGGTGATGCTGTTTACGCTGGTACTATCACAAGCGGCGGTTCAAACGCTTTTGTAGGTTTGCTATTTACTGTTGCAGGATTTACCGGTGCTAACAACAATGGTACATTCGTTTGTGTGGCATCAACCACACTTGCTCTTACACTGGCTAACGTAGGTGCGACGGCAGAAACTCATGCGGGAACTGCAACTTCGGAAGAAGGAACAGCCGTATACACTGGTACTATCGGCGTGAAGGCGAACAGCCTTGTTGGTCAAACATTTGTTATTGCTGGATTCGTAACTAACCCTTCGAATAACGGTACATTCATTTGCACAGCGAACAACGGCAGCACCACAATCACTCTTGAGAACAACTTTGCTGTCTCGGAAACTGCTACAGCATCTGCAACTTCTCAGGAATCAAGTGAACCTGTATTCACTCTTACATCAGTAGCTACCACAAGCGGTGGTGTAGCAGTTTATACGGGAACCATTGGCGTAGCCGCAAGCAGTCTCGTAGGTAAGACATTCACTGTAACAGGATTCGTAACAACTCCTGCAAACAACGGTACGTTCGTAGCTACTGCTAATAACGGCAGCACTACACTTACTCTTGCTAACACGGCGGCTGTTTCGGAAACGCACGCAGCTACGGCTACGGGTGTTCCTCTGTCCAACCTGCTGACTTATGTGGCTTACCCCGCAAAGACCCTGACCGGGAATACCTATCAGCCTTCAGGTACAAGCACAGCAGTTGCTACCGTATCAACGTCCGGTGTAATTACCGCCGTTGCTCCGGGCGGAGTTGAAGTTGAAGTATCGTTCCCGGCGTTTAACAACACATCAGGAACCACAGGAAATACATTTGCGGGTAACCTACCTTTGGGTAAGATTTACGCTACCGTGAACGTTCAAGTCCTGCCCTAAGCAGTAATACTTTGAGGAGGGTATTATGGCGGAATGGAATGATGATAACGAGCGAGAACTTGTTATCAAGAACCACAATCGAGTACTACGGAGGGTGAATAAAGCCCTTCGTAGTTCTCACCGAATTACACAAGAGTATAATGATACTCTATTTAAAGAACTATGTCATGCAGACAAGAATCAAGAGGCTGCATTGGCCCTGCGGAGACTCTGGGAAGAAGGCGGGTTTCAACCTCCCTGTAGTCCAGAGGATTATGACACCATAATCGATGTGTCCATACGAGCGTTGAAAGCCTATCGTGACACGGCTACTAAGCCAACCCAGAGCCAATATTTCTTTGATTAACCATCGCGGCCCTTGTGGCCGCACCTTTTTTGTTGTATGGGTAAACGTAAATAGGGTGGATTACCCGAAGTTACTCAATAACTATACGACTACATCTCTTTCTGTCAGGTGTGTACAGCCGGGTAAAGAGACTCCCACCTTATGAGTGTTATAGACTTCGTTTGGATGGGAGACATGTTTTTAGGAGAGGAGCCTAATGACACAGCCTACAATGCAGGAAATACAAGCGGCACAGGGAACGCGTTTAAGCGAAACTGCCCCTTGGGAGTCTTATGAAAAGGAACTAGTTGGCCGTCAGGTAACCCCTGAACTGGCCGCGCAGATCGCGGATTACGCTAACAAGAGACATCAAGACGCGCCTGTAAGTTCCCAGACTAAAGAACTACTAGCTGAGAACCAAGAAATCAATGAAGGCATCGCCAGTCAGTATCAATGGCTCCAACCCGGTGACTATGCCGATGTGGAAGCTAGAATCGGCAAGGTAATGTCACATGCTGAGTTTATTACTAAACTTAGACAGGCCGGAGTATCCTGCCATTATAGACAACATCCACATGCGGATAAAGTTACACTATTGTATACAAAACTTGGTGTAGCCGAGCCGGAAATAGCATGTTGGGCGCAATACGGACAAATGCCGGAACTGTCCATTATGAACTTTGACCAGTACGGTGCGCCTCTAGCAGAACGTCGCAGAGGGTGGCGTACATGTTTGCTTCAGATCATTCTTAAAGGAATTCTGACTGAGGAAAAAGCAAACGAAGTATTTGGAAGGCCCGGTCAAGGCAAAGCTTTTGCCAGATACAATTCAACACTACAGGCATTCAGAAACGCAGGTAGTAGTTTAGGTGAATAGAGGAGATTCATGGGTAAACTTGGAGATATCGTAGAGGGGGCGAATCAACAGTCTGCTCCCCAGACAAATCAATTGGCCGCTAAAGCGCTGCCTACAGAGCTAGAAAGCATCGCTCTAGAAAACGCGAAGCTTGAACAGCAGAGACTAAAGCTTGAACTTCTTGAGAAGCAAGCAAACATTCAAGACCTTCAGGAACGTCTTGCAGAACGTGAGCTACGCCGCGAAACTAAACGTCAGCGTAGCCTCACAAACGGCGCTACCTTGAAGCAACTTGCACAGCAGGATAACGCGGCACAGAAGCGCTGCAATCACCGCAAAGGTGGTGACGGACTCCACGCTATTGTAGGTGGACAGGGTACAGACTCGCAGTACGCAGTTATGAAGCATACCTTCTGCAACGGCGACATGTGGGTACGCTGTCTACGTTGCGCCAAGACATGGAAGCCTCCCGTTAAGGAAAGCTACAACAGTGAGCAGGACTTCTTGAAGGCAGTGGTTGAATACGAGACTGCTATCAATTTCCAGACGCGTAATGTGGCATCTGGTTCGGTACAGTTCCGCTTCTCGGACAACGGTGCGTTTTATCGTGAAGTAACCGCGAGTACGACACTTCGATAAGGAGACACATGCAGGAAAATGTGACCATTCCATTCACAACATCAGCACCGGGTAATTTTACCTTGGCTCATAACCTTGGAATGGTCCCTACCACGGTGATCTTTGAATTTACAAACGGTGGAGTCGTGTGGTTTCAAAATCCACGATACGACTCCATGAATCTCTATTTAGTAGCATCAGGTACAGGAATTACAGGCGTTGCAATAGTGTTCGCAACATGCAGCAGTTGTTAAGGAGATAAGATGTTAACACAAGTTCAAGTAGCATTTACAACTACCGCGCCCGGTAACTTTACCTTGCCACACAATCTGGGAGTCGTTCCCGGAAGCGTAATATTCGAGCTTACATCAGGCGGGGCAATTTGGTTCCAATCTACTAAATATGATGCTAATAACCTGTATCTAGTGGCGTCTGGTGTAGGTATAACAGGATTTGCAATTATATTTGCCAGTGTTACTCCAGCGTGCACAGTATACGGTAATTCCACAATTAGACTACAAGATGTTGTAGATGATGCTAATACGCTAGGAGATGTTGCTCCGGCTCTATCAACGGGCGGGTCTGCCATGCAACCTGCTATGTCGATTGCCAATGACGTAATGCAGCAGTTGATTAACGGTGGTCCCGGTGGGCAACCCTACAACTGGAAATGGAATAGATACAACATTCCAGCGTTTACAACTATCAGTCTTCAGCAAGATTACTTTATCCCCGGACTTGTCAACCTTGGTTGGTTAGAATCCGCATGGGCAGTAAATCTTAATCAGACATCTGTGCCTAAGCAGAAAACATACCTAGAAGTTACGAAGGATTTGATGGTAACAAATAACCAGACTTCGTATCCCGGTAAGATTAGCTGGCTTCCAAATTCAATGTTGAATACAGGAACATGGGGACAGCACCCATTAGGGCCTACGGCTGCAAATCCAGCAGGCGAGACGGTAGTATCTGGACCCGGAGCAACCGGACAACAGAATCCCGGCCCGAACGTAGTATACACTAATCCTATTGGAACTTTACTAACCCCACAGAATGCTATTACGGCGATTAAGGACCCTTATGGAAACCTATGGTGCTTGACAACATTCGGTACGTGCGGTGCAACTCAACCCGCTTGGCCTACTAACCCAACGTTCCCCACTCTCCGTAACCCAAACATCTTGGCGACAACGGTAGTAGATGGTACATCCGTATGGACGGCAATTAATCCTGTAGGACAGGGTATTAGACTTCTACCTATCCCGCCTCAGACCGGAGTGGTATGGCAGATTCAGGCAGTAGGACAAATGAAGGCTCCACGCTTCTATAACCTATCACAATATCTCAATCCAATTCCCGATGACTGGGAATGGGCATTCAAGCAAGGTTTCTTTGCAGAATGCTTTAGACGTAACCCTGATCCTCGTGTGAGAGCTAAGTATCAGCAAGAAAGACAATGGTGGTTAGAATCACTCGATAAGGCTGTACGTCAGGCTGACCGTGAGATGGATGACTTTGGCTTCTATCCTGCCAGCCTTGTAATGGACACGGGTTGGGGAGTAAATCCTTTGAACCCGGCTCAACCCTTCGGCCCCTGGTCAGGTTGGTGATAACAAAGGACTTATGCGTACTGGACCTGCTCACAAAACACACTGTAAACGCGGACACGAGTTCACCGAAGCGAATGCTATTCAGTTGTTTAAGAACGGCATTAAGAATGGACGTAGGTGCCGAAAGTGCCACAACGAACGAGTAAAAAAGAACGCCTTGGAAGATAAGAACGGAACTTTTTACAGGAATAGAACGCATTTCCAGTTACGTTCCCGTTACGGTATTGAATCTTTAGAAGAACGGGAAGCATTGCTAACCGCTCAAGACAATAAATGTGCCATTTGTGGAACCGATACCTGTACATGGGGAAAAGGATTTGAAAACAAGTGGCACATAGATCATAAACACGATGGCACTGCCAACCATCGCGGCATCTTATGTTCACGATGCAATTTGGTTATAGGTAAGGTCAATGATGATCCTGACCTGTTAGAGAAAATGGCAAAGTATCTAAGGGGTGGATTATGAGCACTAAGGTTCAACTTACAGGCGGAAACTATCAAGATGCCGCTGGAAACCCGTTGGCTAATGGCTTTCTTATCTTGGAACTATCACAAGACGGGCAAGTAAATACTTCTACAGAGGTTGCTGCGGGAAGAAAGATCAAAATCCTACTAGACTCTAGTGGCAATGTGGTCACTTCCCCGCCTCAGTATGTGTGGCCTAATGATGTAATTACCCCGTCCAACACATTCTATATTGCATCTGCTTACACAGCAGCGGGACAATTGGTATGGGGACCTAACGCGGTACAAGTATTCAGTACGCCTTCTCCGTTTCCTATCGGCACTTGGCCTCCCGGTGGGGGGTTATCTCCAGTTCCTACAGTTGTAACTTATGATATAGGTTGTTTTGTAGGCACATACACAACAGTTCAAACGTTACTTCTACTAGCCTTGGAACGATCAGTAAGATTTGCAGCTAATATGGTTCCAAGTACAGCGGCTTGCGGGACCGATTCAACAGGAACCGTAGTTTTTTCTATACAACAAAATGGCGTACAGTTCGCAACGGTAACCTTCTCACCTAGTTCTTCAGTAGGAGTATACGCCAGTGCGGGAGCTACGTTCTTTGCCGGAGATGTTTTGACAATCATTGCACCATCCGGCCTAGACGCAACTCTAGCGAACATTGGATTCCTACTAAGTGGAACCGCTTTGAACTAAGGATGAATAATGGCAACCTATACAGAATCTCCTACATCTCTTGTAAGTGCGGGAACCGGTGTTCCTTGGCAGAATCCTACTGAGGCAACTGGTTCTGGAATAGGCTCTACCAGTACAGTTATTGTACAATCAGTTACGATATCTTCAAACGTAGTATCCTTTGTCACCACGACACAATTCACCCCATTAGTAGCAGGACAGACTGTAATAATGGGGAACATGGTAAATAGTACATTTTTGAATGGTGTTAGTCTTGTGGTTCTTTCAAGCGGATTAAGTACAACTTCGTTCTCAGCTAATTACACACACACTAATATTTCTACTACAACAGACGCAGGCACAGCAACTCCTACTACCACATATTCATTCGCGCAGAACATTGACGGTGCTTTTACTCCCGGTCCCGGTCAATTCGTGGTATACGCTGCCTGTGAAGGGCCTTGGACCGGAGGGGGTACTGTTACTTCTAATCAACTACATGAACCATGTGCATATAGTGTATTTGATAGAGGATGCGCCGGATTTGGTGGAGGTTCTTTTAATCCACAAATTTCTACTACTAGTCCATTTGCTACAATTCCTACTTTACCTGCCGGAGCAACTGTAGTAGGTATATATGGAGTAGCTAACGCCTTATCAACTTCAGTTTCTGGATCGTTCATTTCATTAAAGTTATTTTATTCAGGGGCAGGAAGTCCTAGTTCATTTCTTATGAACAGCACGGCAGAAGTTACAGGTACTCTAGGAACGAACCTAGCCATTTTAAATACAGCCTTTTTTCAACTAGGCATCGAAGCAACTTTAGCAGGCATTGGTGGGTATTATGGTGGAGTAGGTTACGCGGGATTCGCCATCGTGTATACATTACCGGGCGGCGGCACTCCAACTCCACCCAATCAACTACAGACCCTTGAGGGAACTGATTCAGGGTTCGCTCTACCTGTAGGATCAGTAGTCAACGGAGTGGAAGTAGCATTCAGTACTGGCATAGCATCAGGAACATCCTGTACATTGGATATACAACTTACTGTGGCAGGTACACCTATTGGTACACCAAAATCTATCACAGTAGGAAGTTGGTCTACTAGTTATGTGCTAGGAAATTCAACAGATTTATGGGGTACAGGTGGACTCAGCTTGAGCCAAGTTAACGGCAGCAATGGATTAGGTGTAAACATATATGGCACCATAGCAGATAACAGTCAAGTTAATTTGAACGGACTATCTATTACTATATTTGCAAGCCTTATAGTACTTTCTCACATTCCTGTAGTTTGGGTAAGCGTAGGTAACACCAGAAAACAAAAATAAGGAACCTAATGGCAAATTCTTCAATAACAGTACTTCAAACCGTTGAGTGGGCAAAGCGTTTTGTATTCCGCCGCCCGTTGGCACTTGGTAATTTTCTAGAGCCTGCTATCACGAGCGCTAATACCATTCTTCAAACTATCATTGGCGCTCCTTTTGCATGGCGCTGGAATAGAGTGGCAACTGGATTTATTACCAATCCCGGTCAACAGGATTACACCATATTCAACTGGGGAGCGACCACATCGGTTTCACTTGGTTATGTACTGGTAGATTCAAATGGGTTCTCTCAGCAAGTAACCACAGCGGGTACAACTGGAAGCACCATTCCAACTCCATTCAATGTAACTGTAGGCCAAACGACTACGGATGGCTCCGCTATCTGGACCAATATGGGCCATATTGGAACATCAAATCTCAGCCAAACATATTCTCTAAACTGGATTGAAAACGCATCTATTCAAGATCAAGATCAGAATACATGCGCGTTAGTATGGAAGCAGATTACTCCGCACCTTGACCTTGCTTTGGAAACCCAAACAGCTAGACCACATAGTATATCCGCCCAATTCGACGTAGGTAATAATAATGTAACATTCCGTCTAATGCCTTGTCCTGATAAAGCATATCCAGTTGTCATTCAACTTCAACAGAAGCCGCCCATTATCGACGGATTGGATGATACATGGTCACCAATTCCAGACGAGTACTCCCGTCTTTATAACTGGGGTTTTCTAATGTTTATGTATCAGTTTGCCGATGATAATAGATGGCAAATGGCTAGCCAGAAGTTTGTAACCAACCTATTAAGTACGGCTGAGGGCCTGACTGATACGCAACTGAATATCTGGCTCAATAATTGGGAACAGGTAACCGGGGCATCCACTGTTAAAGGTCAAAATCTACAACAAGGACATCAAGCAAAGGGAGCGATCTAATGGCAAGAAGCCCACTTCCAATCACTAATTTTCAAACACCGGATGGAAATCCCGTTGTCAATGGGTACGTTTTGATCCGTTTGAGCGATGATGGAATGGCTTCGGGGGATCAAATTCAGAGTAATTTTACAAAGCTTCTATTAGATTCAAGCGGTAACTTAATTGGGACTCCGTTGTTTTGGCCGAACGCGAGTATTACCCCTGCGGGAAGTTACTATATCATTCAAGTATACGAAGCAAACGGCCAACTAGTTTCAGGGCCTAATAAGATAACAGTTTAAGGAGATACATGAAATTTATCAAGAATATCATTCTTAGTCTAGCCCTGATGGCGAGTACTATGGGCCTTATCGCGCAGCAGCCCCAAGCTGCTCCCGGTACTCCTCCGTTTAACGCCGATGCCACTACAACGAACGGCGTGGCTCCCGGCTATTATCCAACTGCCGGAACTGGATTGGTTTTGAAAATAGGGCCGGGAACTGTGTACTGTTCTCTAGGAACGTTCGTAACCTATCCCGGTGGAACACTGACAATGGCGGCGAACGCGACTAATTATGTATACCTTAATGGTGCTAGTAGCTGTACTCCAGCCTCTAATACTTCAGGATTTGGTGCAAGTCAATTTCCTATCGCTATTGTCACAACCGGGTCTAGTGCTATTAACTCAAACGGTATCGTTGATGACAGAACCTTCTTCTCTATTGTTACAGTTGGAACTTCATTTACTCTAACCACAACTGGCACAAGTGGAGCAGCTACATTTAGCGGCAGCATTCTTAACATTCCACAGTATCAAGGTCAAATTACTCTAACCACAATTGGTTCTAGTGGAGCAGCTACATTTAGCGGTGGAACCTTGAATATTCCCAATTATACCTTTAGCAGTGGAATATCAGGTGGCACATCCGGCCAAGCTGCCATTATGGGGTCATCATCTACAATTACCAGCAGTAAAGCTTTAGCAGGAAGTGGCGCAGGACTGACTACAGGACCTACGTCTGGTACTACAGCAGGCGATGTTGTTACGTATTCTGATACGAGTGGTACTACACAAGATAGTGGAACACCAGTTGCATCATTAGCTCCAAAAGCAAGTCCTGCATTTACGGGAACACCCGATGCAAGTGGCGCAACCCAATTTAAGCTACCCGTAACGGCTGGAGGAGCGTCTGCGGCTAACGGTGAAATTATATACGACTCTACTAACAAAAACTGGCACATTTGGAAAAATGGTGCTGATACCCTTCTTATCCCTTTTCCAGCATCTCCAGTTAGTGGAGATTGCTATGAACCTGTCGTAAGCGGCGGTACATGGTCAATGGTAGATGCAGGGGGACCGTGCGGAATTTCGGGCGGTGGTGTTACATCTGTAACGAACTCAGATGGTACGATAACAGTGAGTCCTACAACGGGCGCTGTAGTAGTAAGTGTCACACCAAGAGCAGTACAGATATCTTCTACATTCGTAGGCGTTCCGGCTAACAATCAAGTTATGCTGTTTATTCCAATCTCTCTAACTATAACTATCCCATCGTCTTGCACAGGATCGTACATGGGCGCACTAGTAGCCGCAACTGGTTCTACAACATTTACTGTTACCAAATTGGCCGGTGGACCTACCGGAAGCCCTACAACACTTTGCACGGCAGTATTTTCAGCATCGGGTACCTCTGCGACCCTCTCAGGGAGCGGCGGATCATTAGCGGCAGGGGACTACGTTGAAATTACAGGACCGGCAACTGCTGATGCTACGTTAGCTACCATAGGAGGAGCTATACATGGGACTCATTAAAAAACTACTATCGTCGGTGGTACTTTTTGCAGCACTGATGGCCCCGGTTGCACACGCGGCTCACGTACAAAATGTACACACAGGCGGTAGTGTAACTACAATTAACATTACACCAGTTACTACAGGGAATTTGCTAGTTCTATCGTTTCACACGGAAAGTTCATCTACTCCAACTGTATCAGATAACCATTCTAATACTTGGACTATGGCAACTAATACTAATATATCAGGGTCATTCCTGTCTACTTGGTATGCCTTTGCAAATACAAATGCTGCAACTACTATAACAGTAACTCCTTCTAACGCATTTAACCAGCTAGCCGTAGATGAATACTCAAATGTAACAGCTTTTGATACCTCAGTTACTACTACAGGAACGTCAGCAGGAACAGTAACTAAAAGTATAACTGTAGGAAGTGCTAATGAATTGATAGTTTCAGCAATTGATGGATTCCATAGTTCTAACACTTTCACAGCAAACTCACCATTTACTCTAGGTGGTCAAAACAATGGTGCAGATGCGCTGGCAACTTCTTACTTTTCAGCCGCCACTTCGGGAACATATACGTCATCATTTACTATTTCAGGCGGCAGCACACAGTATAACCTGCCTGTATTGGCTTTCACAACATCCACGTTCTCTGTTTCCGGTAGCATCCCCAGTACAGCTACTCCTACAAACATTGCTGTAAAATCTGGATCGACAATAGTAGCTACTACATCTGTAACAGGTTCAACTTCCTATACCATATCAGGTATACCTAATGGTAGCTACACAATAGTACCCGCAGGCGGATGTATTAATTTCTCACCAGCAACTATCAGCATAACAGTTAGCGGGGCAAATCTTACAGGAGAAAACTTTACTACAGGAGCGGGGTCCGCGCCTTGCTTTGTCCAAAGTGCCGGATCATCGACTACGACCACAGCTACATCAAAGACATTAACTTTAACAGGTATAACTGCCGGTGATGCTCTGGTAGTAATGGCTGTGTGCAACGCTAGTCCATATCCCGGCCCATACGTATCACTTACTGATAGTGCAAGTAATGGATTCAAAGTAGTTAGTTCCACAAATTCAACGTTTGCTTCAGCGGTAGTTGCCGTAGCTGGAAACGTTTCGGCTGGCTCAGATACAATCACATATACTTGTACAGGTGCCGGTCAAATAACAATGTACGTGCAAGAATTCTCAGGAGTCGATTCTAAACCTTTAGAGGGAGCAAGTCTGCTTGTAACTTCTACATCTGCTTCATTATCCTCTGAACAGATGTTTGCTCCAGTAGGAGATTTAGTAGTAGGCATGGTAGCTAATGAGTTTCAACCCGGAAGTATCATTAGTGCTAGTTCTGGCTATACAACTACAGGAAACGTGGTTGGTGCCACGAACGGAGTAATAGCGGGATTCTACCAAGCTTCCGTTGGAACAACGTATTCTAATACGGCCTCGATAAGCGGTGGCACGCAAGCCTCATTTAATGAAATTATTACACTAAGAGCGCCGACATCCTCTACTCCTAGATTCCTTCAGGCAGTCAGAGCAACATCAAGCACTGCGGTTAGCAGTTTGGCATTTCCATCCATAACTGTTACCGCTGGTGATACACTTTTAGTATCAGCCACGGGAGGCACGTCTCCATCTGTCAGTGGATGTGGGGCAACTTGGAACTTGCTATCCTCTACAATTAACAATGCTAGTGCAACTGTTTTCTATGCTACTAACGTAAGTGCGGGAGCTTGCGCTCCTACTGTCAGTTACACATCATCTGTTCAAGCCTGTAATTTATTACTGGAATATACTGGTGTAAGTACTACTTACACTCCTGATGTATGGACTGTAGGCTCAGGGTCCGGGGCCATTGCAACAACCGGCTCTAACGAAGTGCTCGTATCTCTTTTCAGTACATACCAGATTGGTAGTCAGGGTCAATTTTCTGGCGGAAGCGGAAGTTATATTTACCGACTTGAAACTAACGCTGGAAGTCAGTTCGAAGAATACGCCTACGACCAAGTTATTAGCTCACCTACAAGTTTTTCATTCACTACTTCAGGTGGGTTTGGCTCCGGTGTAACTAATGTTGGATTTTTGGTTGTAGGTCTTAGATCGGCAACTCCTACTTTTGGTGAAATGCAAACAGCTTTTAAAAGCGGAACTGCAACCACTCAAACTTTAACTCTGCCATTTCCTGTAACTTCTGGAGATACTCTTATACTTGCTGTTACTTCAGCTAACAGTTCATATCCGATAGTGAGTGATAACAAGGGAAACACTTGGACCGTTGTTCCATATGTAAATAATAGTGGTGACGTTCCGCAAACAACGACTACCTTCTATGCTACAAACGTAGCAGCAGGAGCTACAACCATTTCTGTAACTGAGACTGGTGCTCCTTCTGTAACCTACGATCTAAATGCAACAGAAGTAATAGGATTAGGAAACGCAAGTCCGTTTGTCGCTGTCCGTAATGTGCAACCCAACTCCACTCAAAATACCCAGACAGATTCAATTACATTAGGTTCTGGTAATTATTATTTGTATTCTTTGATCGGAGATAACGACACATCTCAGTTTTTTTATACAAATTCATCTGGTTGGGTGCAACGCGGATATCCAATTGGTTCGCACTTTTTAAAGCAAGTGTGGGACGAATCGGTTACGGCTGGAACTTATTCTAGTCACGTAGCAACAAGTGGAAGTTTTACAAACAATCTATCAACAATGTTAGTTTTCTCAGCAGCTAACAATAGCATAACCGTTCCTCACCGTGTTCAGACTATGAACGGAGGAACGTTTGCCGGAGCAAATACTCCAACTGCTACACTTGTTCAAAATATAACATCAGGACATTTACTTGTTGTCATAGGGGCGTGGCAGTCTGGGACGGGAACAATTTCCGACTCACTTAGCAATTCATGGACGCTGCTTCGCGGAGGAGGAACGAATGGTTTTGGCGTATGGTATACAACTGCTAGTTCAAGCGGAGCCGATACTGTAACCCTTACTACGACTGATCTTGCGGCATTACAAGTTATCGAAATAGCCGGAACACATCCATCTATTGATACTTCTAATGGTGCAACAGTTACTAGCACATCCGCCCCAACTGGTAGCATTACTACAGCAGGGGCCAATGAGTTAATCATATCGTTCTATCTAGGTGCAGGTCCAGCTATCATCATTGCAGATTCAGGTGCTCCATTTTACTTTGGGTCTTATGGATACTCACATGGACCTATAACATTAGCATGGGAACAGTTTGCGACAACATCTGGTTCCTTTTCAGATACAATGACGCAAGCTAGCAGTGGTTTGATGAACGTAGGTATATTAGCTATTAAGGTATTATCTACAGGTGGCCAACCTATTGTAGACATTATAATGGGAGATTAAATGGAAGCAAATATTCAAAAGAGTCTGACTTGGATAAAGTCTATATGGAGTGAGCCTGACGGATCAGGCTCCTCTACTCGTATACACATTACTGCTTTAATCGCATTCGTACTAGGCGTTGGTATTTCCTTTGGAATAGCCACGCATCAGAAGAAATTCAGCATTGAGCAGTTCAACTCATTCCTAGCATCAGCTAGCGCATTCATCGTCAGCACATGCGGCCCTCTGTATGGAGCTAACAAGTTGGCAGATTGGGCTAAGAATAAAGATAACAACAAGCCGCAATAAGGGAGTGTCATGCCTAATAATCTAGGGCTAGCCGGAGCGCAGCCGCAAAAACAAACTAAGTTTACCCCGCTCTACACAGGTAGATGGTCCAGTGGTATTTGGACTAATCGTTCTCCGTTGAGAGACGCGGCCACAAGTCGTATTGCTGAAAAGTTCTACGGACAGGCAGGAGATGCCCTTATTGCGGGTTCGAACGTAGAAATTACCAACAAGCTAACCCTAGCCCGTAGACCGGGAACATCCGTATTCGATAGCAATAGCTACTCCAATGTGGACCGCTTCTATGAGTTTCGTCTGTTTAATCAAAACACAGAAGAAATCATAATCATGGTAGATCAGTCTAATGCCTTGTACTCCCTAGAGAGTGGAACTAAGACTCTCGTATTTACAAAAAGCACAGGATCGGGCGAAACTTACATGCAGTCTGTAGGTAACATTCTGTACTTCGCGGACGGCATTGACAACAAGAAATGGCTACAGACTCTAAACACATGGCAAGCTAACTATAGCTATGGAGTAGGAACTACCCCATTCCTGACCACTTATATCATAGATGTCAACGGAAACATCCAGCAGTTGTATGGCACTTATATCCCTATTAATTCGTTCTCAATTGTAGGGCCTACTTCCACATCTGGACCCATTGTTACATTACACTCAAGCGTAACATTAAGTAACATTGTAGCTGTTGGAGACATTTTAGAAACTCATGGTATATTTACCACAGCGTACGCTTATCCGAATATACCGTTTCCTGATGTAACTATTTTGAGCATAACCGGGACATCAATGACTGTGAATTGGCCATTTCCAACAGATGTTGGTTATACCTTTCCATATACTAGTCCTACTATCACGGCGCTCTGTTATGCAATCAACGCGGGAACACCTGTATCTGGATCGACTATTCCGACGTTCAGCACTGTTACCCCTAGTGTATCAACTCGCTTCCAAGGTGGAATCACTATAGATAACTCCGTAGTGTGGGTAAACAGAGGAGCGCCTGTTGAAAATTGGGGCATTGCTAACACTAATAATGTTCCAGTTGTGCCGCAATTCTCCCCTTCTAGTAATCTAGGAGATGTCAACAATCTTCAGTTCTGGAAGACAGGAACTAGCTATGGCTCTGGATCGTTTGTAGTAGATGCTAATAACAATGTGCAGGAAGTAACCACAGGCGGCACACCGGCAGGACCGGAACCTAATTGGGCGCAAACGCTAGGAGCAACTACGACAGATGGCACGACAATTTGGACGTTAGTCTATCTAGCGGCTCAAAGTCCTCAGAACGGCGGATATCGTTATTCTGTTGCGTTGGTAAATTCTTTGGACAATACCGTATCAAATGGTTCTCCTATGTCAGCAGTAACCGGTAATTTCATCGGATCGCAGGGTATTTTTCTTGCTCCCGGTGCGGGACTACCTCCCATCACGCGTGCTCCTCATAGTGCATTATCTAACACGGTAATTGATACGCAATCTGACTATGTTGCTATTTTTAGGACCACAGATGGACAATCAGTGCCGTTTTTAATTCCCGGACAGAATGGTCAAACGTGGACCGTATCGCTATCAAGTTATTTAAACAATGGATATCTTGATACTACATTAGATACAGGACTAGACAATTTGATATCTGCTCCTATCAACGATGAAAACACTCCTCCACCTGTAGGAGCACTAAACCTTACATACCATTTGAATAGAAATTGGTACAGCATAGGTAATGTGGTTTATTGGACATCGGGGCCGGATGACCCGGCTGGCAACGGACTAAATGGTTCCAATCCTTTGAACTTCGATTATTGCCCATCACTGGTAAAACGTCTAGTAAAGACCACTGCGGGTATGTTAGTATTCACTGTATCAGACGTTTACATCATTCAAGGATTAGGTACAGCCTCAAGTCCCATACAAGGATCACAACCATTACTTCCCGGCATCGGACTGTTAAACTACAATGCATTGGACGTGAATGGGGCCATTATCGGTCTATTTACTACTGACAATCAATTTATCATTCTTGATCCTTCTAACGGCGTAAGCTATGCAGGGTTTCCAATCGGCGACCAATTCCGTCTAAACAATGGTACTCCGGGTCAAAGTTGGAATCCCAATAACGTATATGTTGCGTGGCACGTTCAAGGCGAAGATGCAGCTTGGTATGTAGCCGATGGTGTTAATGGTTGGTATCGACTTATGTCAACACCGGCTCCTGAAACTGGATACACATGGTCACCTTTTGCTACTATCGTAGGTGGCGTGCAAGCTGTTCAGTCTATTGAAGTATCACCGGGCGTTCACCAGTTGCTACTTGGACCTACACTAACGGGTCCTATTTCAAAACGAGATTTGAGTGTATTTAGTGACGATGGAACCCCATATTCTGCGTATGCGGTTATTGGGTCTGCCGTTCTGACACAACCCGGTCAGATTGCTCTTGTAGATCACATTGTAACGGATGCTGTGAAACTTGGTTCTCCTTTGACTATTGGACTTCTAATAGATGAAGCGCTACCTTATTACACAGGACCAATTGATATCATCAAGAACTGGGAATCTGATCCGCCTAATCTTCCAGAAAGTAGATCGTTATATAGTCAGCGTTTCTATCTATCTCAACTTAGAGAAGATGCAGCAGCATGTAGGCACATGCAGATTCAGGTAATATTCTCACCTAGCGACACCGTGATGAATGAGTTATTTACTTTGAGTATCTTCGGCAGTTACCAACAGGAGATATAATGCCAGCACTTAATGAAATGCTACAATCAAATCTTGACCTATCTGGGTATGAGCCGGTTGATAAGCCGACTCCACCCGGAGGCGGGTCATTGTCTAACAACTTGGAACCGGGAACAAGTATCTTCTTGAGAACTCCGATTCCTCCAGTATGGCAAGCTACATCAGACTCCCTTAGAACGTTCTTTAACGGCGGCACTGTTCCTCAACATAGAGTAATGGCTCCCGGTAATAGACAACTAGGAAGCTAAGGAATAAATGGTAACCAATAGATTAATTACAGAGAATGACTACACTACACTAGCAGATTCTCTTATATCTGACGAATATCATAGAGAAACTTCCCCAGAATTCTTCTATGAAGAAGGATCAGTATGTTTAGTGTATGAAGATAGCAATGGGCCTATTTGTTTCGTACGTGGTCAAGCCTTTGGTGTTGAATCGTGCAAATTTATTCAACTAGACATCCAATATATAAACAACATGGATGCTAAACGTAATATGAAAGCTATGCTAGAAGGCTTTCCAGAACTAGAGGCTAAAGCCAAAGATAATGGCTTCACTGGATTCTTCTTCTCCAGTGAGGTCCCTTTGTTAAGAAAATTCTGTGTCAAGCGATTGGGGTTTGAAGAATTCAGCGAGAGCGTGCTCGTTAAGAGATTGAGGGAATAATGAAAATCTATACGAAATTGCAGTATCATTGGGATGATAGTCTGAATTCCTATGTCCTTGACAAATCAGAGTCTTTTGAGTATAATGGAATTATTGAATTGATGTGCGGGGCATCCAGCCAACAGAAGGATATTGGCGCGTCTCAACAAACGTTCATGAATCAGTTGCAATCACAAGCTGGACAGGTTTTCGGCGCATCTTCAACTGTGTTCCAAAACCTCTTAAACACATTTACACCAACTGTTCAAGCAGGTCCTAATCAACAAGGATTCTCTCCGGCAGAACTGGCGGTTAGAAACTCACAAGCGATCACTAATGCAGGAACGGCGTATAAGAATGCCAAGGCTGCTTTGGGCGAGAACAATGCAGCTACGGGCGGCGGGAACACAGGATTGCCTAGCGGAGCCGCTGCAACTGAAGCAACAGAATTGGCGAATGCTGGCGCAAACAATACAGCCAATCAGCTTAACCAGATTCAAGAAGAGAACTACGCAACTGGTAGACAGAATTATGATACAGCAGTATCGGGATTAGCACAAGCACCTAATGTATTTGGGGCGGCAACTAGTGCAGCCGGAGCCGCTAATAATGCAGGTGAAGCTGCTGCTAACACAGCTAACCAAATATCTCAACAGAATAATAGCTGGATGTCAGCAGTTGGAGGTATTCTTGGTGGAGTTGCTGGCGCTGCTACTGGCGGATTAGTAAAGGGATTCGGCGGCGGTGGTAGCAGCATGTTTAACGGCATGAGTGGTTCACAGATTCAAGGTGCTACTGGCTATGCCGGAGATGGCTCAGGAATCTCAACCACAAGTCCTGATCTTGGCAACAACACGATAGGCGAATAGGGGGACAAATGGCAGACGATACACAGAATATGCAAGGCGTTTCAAACCCACCTAACGGCGGGAACATCACTGACGTTGCTAACCCAGAAGCTAATGATGCTACGGTTTCACAAACTGCCGTAGCCTCACAGCAACAGCCTCCGCAATCGCCAGCCGATAAGGGTCCTCAGACTCCTACACCACAGGCTCCTCAAGCTGCGCAGGCTCCCGGACAGCCACAGGATCAAAGTAACGGACCACAAGGAAAACAACCTGATCTTTCAAAAGGACAGCAACCAGTTCCAGCAGCGGCCCCGGCTCCTACCCAGAATCCGGTTACTGCTAAAGCTAGTATGTTCCATGACATTGCTGAGACTCTTGCCGGTGGACCGCGCTATAAGTATGATGTAGATGCTTATGGTAATACTACGAAGCAAAAAGTTCCCGTCAGTGGTCAGCATCTTGCCCTCGCCCTAGCGATGGAAGCATTGACAGGTGGAATCACTGGATTAGCAAACGGTCAAGGTCCTAACGGAATTGCTAAGGGAACTGCCGCAGCTATGGCGCAGAGTAATCAAAAAGTACAAGACCAAGACGAGCAGGCGAAAAAGCAAGCACAGGATGACTTTGCCCGTCGCGCACAAGTTACTGAGACTAACATGCGTCTATACGCAAATGCTCGTAATATTGGGCGTATGGATGCAGAGGATACTGATAAATATCTTTCGCAATATAAGCCAACTATCGATCAAATTCAACAAGAATATCCCGGCATGGTAAAGGGCATTGTTAAATATGCTGATCTTGGTAAGTATAACGCTACCGCTGATACTGCTATTCCCTATGCTCGTGTTCCTCGTCTAGACCAGAATGGTCAACAAGCTACAGACCCTAGTGGCGTCCCACAATGGGACATGGACTACATGGTTCTTGATCCAAAGTTTACAGCACAATTCGAGCCAACAGATGAAGAGCGTAAGAACTATAAGGAAATGACTGGACAGGATTTACCTCCAATGACTGGTAACACGGCCATGAATGCAGGCTTGTGGATGAATAAGAAGTCACAGCTAGCAGGGTGGGGAGTAGCTAAGACTAACTTCAAGGACTTCGAAACAACGCTTAACAAAGCGGAAGAAGAACAAGGCGGCAGAACTTCTACGGCTGATCTTACTCAGGAAGGCGCATTAAAGGCTCCTCCAATTAAAAATGCACAGATTCAAAGTTTGGCAGATTCTACTGCAACCGCTATAGCTCCACAGGTTAAGACCGTTGTAACTCCTGATAATTTCCAAGCACTTATTCATGGTATTATTCATCAAGAGTCCGGTGGAGATGCAAACGCTGTAAGTCCTACCGGCGCTACAGGAGTCATGCAACTTACGCAAGCAACTGCAAAGCAAATGGGAGTTACTGATAGAACCAATGCTGAACAAAATATTAAAGGCGGAACACAGTACTTTGCACAGTTATTGAATCAATACAAAGACCCAAAGCTTGCACTGGCCGCGTATTACAGCGGACCCGGAGCCATTCAGAATGGTAAGATTGTGGATACACAACTGCATACAGCGGCGGATACAAATAACTATGCTCAGTCTATTGCGAATAACATTGGATTACAAGCTGTAGCTCCTGTAAAGGAAGGCGACCAGTTTAAGCTTCCAGATATCGGTCAGTTCTCTCAGGCACACCCAACGTTTCCATCTGCCGTAGAAAAGTTCAATGCTTCTTTAGGACATACTGATGGAAGTTTTGGTGCAGCTTTGAAGGATATGGAATCAAAAGGATTCGGTAAGGATTCAGCTTTGATCCAGAACTACCTTGGCAGTGCACAGAACATTAAGAATCACGATGATTATATGCAGACTCAAGCTGAAGTTCGTAAGGCTCAAGTCGCAACTGATGCTCAAGAAGAACGTGCCGCTAATAAGGCAGCGCAATCCGCTCAGGCCGATGCCAAGGCTTACGATGATAGACAGGAAAAGATTGGAACTTTGATTAATGCAGATGTTCCTAAAGATTCTCTGAACATGTCTGATAAGGATTTGACAGCAAATCTAGCAAAGCAGGGAGTAACTCTTCCTCCTTCTGTTCTTATTGACGCCAAAGCAATTGGAAGATATGAAGCGCCACTTAGCAGTGTATCTAATAAAAAGTGGTACAAGGATCATGGCGTCACTCAAGATGAAATGGTCAGCATTGTAAGACAACTAAATCCGTCTTATAGTGAACCACTATACACTAACCTTAAGAAGTTCCAAGACCCGAATAGTGCTGACATGAAGACCATCACGGCTTCTGCTGGCGTTGCGAACCACTTGAATATGTTACTTGATGCCGCTGAAGAAGCAAATAATGGCGGATCAGGTGTTGCGGGACAATTCCCTGCAATGAACAAACTCGCCAATGCGTTTAATTATCAAATGGGCGGGAATACATATTCGAACCTATCCGCTTTAACCAACGCGGTTAACGGTGAAATGGGTAAGGTTCTATCGGGCGGATTTGCTCCTGATAAGGCTGAAATCGAAGCTCTAATGAAGAACATGAATCCTAATAACTCCTACCAACAGATTCATTCGTTGGCAAAGTTGTACACTGGAGTTATGCACGGTAAGGTTGCTCCTCTTGACGAAGAGTATAGTCAAGGCACAGGAGGAGTTGCACATTTACGTATGATTCCTAAGTCTTCAGATAGACTATATCAGCGTATGGGTTATGAGACACCTTGGAACACGGAACATGCTTCGCAGAGCGGAACAGGCGGCGGTCAGCAAGCATTTGCACCTAAGCCGGGGAATGCTAACCAGTATAGACAACTGAGTAGAGATGGAAAACTTGGCATAGGGGCCGATGGTAAGAAGTACGTAGTTGCTACAGGCCAACTAGCTCAATAGGAGAAATATGGAAAATCAACAGGCAGGTACTACTCCACAAACCGGAAGTGCGGTACCTGCATCTCCTGATTTCGTGGATAACCCAAATTATCAACCACCCCTTGCGAATGCTTCTAGCGATTTCGTAGATAACCCAAACTTCGGAAAGCCACAGTCTGATGAGATTCAGTCAGGGCCAAATGATAGTTGGGCAACTAAAGCGGCTAAGGCTGGAGCCGGTACCCTAGAGGGCATCGGCGAAGGAGTATTCGGTACGCTAGCTGGCGGTGCCGATATTGCTAACAAAGTAGGGTCACACCTTGGATTAAGTAATGGTCAGCCGGGAGTAGTAAGTAAAACACTCCACGGGCTAGCCGGTGATAATAACGCTACGCACGGAACGGCACAAAATATCGGACAAGGAATTGAAAACATTGCTGAGTTCATGATGGGCGATGAAGCCTTGAAGGGACTATCAATGGCTGATAAGCTAAAACAAGTTTCCAGCGTAATGAAATACATTGAGAAGTCACCGGCAATTGCCAAGGCATTAGAACTTGGTATCAACGTTGGAAAGGCTGGTACAGAACTTGGTCCTGAAGAACGTGCAGCTTTGCAAAAGTATCCTGTCCTTGCTCGTCTTGCAGGACACGGATTAGCAGCGCTCCGTCAAGGTGTAGTACAAGGTGCACAGACGGCAATTAAGACTGGCGGCGATCTTGGTGAAGCTGCGAAGAGCGGAGTTACTACCGGTGTAACATCGGGAGTTCTTGGCGCAGGAATGGGAATAGCAGGCGGGTTACTTGAGAAGGGAGCTAACGCTGCAAACACCGCTGAAGAATTGGCAAGTAAAGCCGCAGCGGGTCCCACTGAAACTGAACTTAATAAACAGCTAGGACAACATGTAGAAGGCGCATTACAACCCCAGATTGATACCGCACAGGCTGCTAAGGATGAAGCTGAGGGAAGACTAGCTAACGCTGCTCAATCTCCAGCAACGATGGCGGCTAATGCTCCTGAATATGCAGCTATTACAAGTGCTGCTCAGAAGGCCGCGCATAGTGCCTACGAAGCTTTGGGCAACGAATTCGAGAAGGGACGTGATACACTTAAGGCTGCTACAGAAGGACACGAACTAACCTATGAGAATAGCCCACTACATCAAACAGCTAAAGAAGTAATGGGAATTGGAAAGGACGAAGCGCATCCTCTAGATGAAGCTTTTAGTCAGACCCGTCCGGGTTCTGATAAAGCTAACACTATGTTGGATAAGCTAATTGATCCATACGGTGAAAAGGAACTGCAAGAAGCTGCTAAGGAAACTACTACCGGTGCAGATGGCGTTGAAACTCCTACACCTTCGGCGCAAGAAGCACAGGACGAACTTGCTAAGATTGCTCAGAAGAAAGAAGACGAGCCGATCACTTTGAACATGGAACAACTGCTCGATAGACGTAAACTTCTTAACGAGCGTATCAGAAAGACAGGATGGGCAACGGATGAGCAAAGAGCAGATAGAGATATCTACCACAAGCTTATCAACGGAGTCGATGATTCTATTCAACAACTAGCCGAGCAGAGCGGAGCACCGCCTGAAACCATGCAAACGTTGCAGAAAATGAATGCAGACTACAAGACTGGTATTGCACGGTTTAAGAATACAGATGTCAAAGCATTGCTCAAGGGCGGTGATAATGACGTGGCTAAGAGGTTGATGAGCGGCGGCACAAGTATCTCTGACATTAACACAGTACGCGATGCTATTGGCAAAGACGCATTCAAGCAACTAGCTGATTCATCTGTACAGCGCATGGCAGCAGATGCAGTAGACAAAGCTACAGGACAGTTTAACTTCAAGACGTTTTTCAATAACTGGACTCGTATTCCTCCTCAAGTCAGACAGACTATGTTTCAAGAATCATTGAACGGCGGTGCTGTTGAAAATGCTATTAAGCAGGCTCAACAGATTAACGGGTCTGGAGTAATACCCGGCGCTGAGGCAACTATCAAGGATACGACTAAGACTATCTCAGATTTGATGGGCAATGGAAGTGTGAAGTCCTTACTTGGCGATCCTGAACGTGTGCAGCAACTATCACAAACAGTAGGACCGGAAGCAATGGGTGAACTTGGTAATTCAGTTCTTCAGAACCAACTACGTGAAGCTGCCACGAATGATAAAGGAGCATTGGGAAGTGTCAACACAGATAAGCTGATGAAGTTTGTTAGCTCATTAAAGGATTCTCCTGAAGTTGTGGATGCCTTGTTCAAGTCTACTCCTGAACGTGCAGCAGCTTATGATAAACTACTGAAGGATGTACAGAACGTAAATGGCGTTAAGAACCTTGTGAAGTTTGGGGTAATCACTCCAGCACTCGGCGCGGTAGGTGGAGCAGCAGTAGGACACGGTATAACTACGGCATTACTAGGAGCATTTGCAGCCGAGGGTGCTAACGGATTCACCGCAGCACGGGAATTTCTAGATCACATTGCGAACCATCCGGCTACATGGGCCACTTTGAAAGCTGCCAATAAAGCGGCATCTAGTTCAGTAGCAACTGGGGCTGGAATTGTAAGTAAAGTAGCCGCTGGTAAAACAGCCAATGCTCTACGTCATGCTATCATGGGAACGCAAAGCAGTCTGCAATAAGGAGAGGAATTGCTTAGACAAGATGACTTTCAAAAAGCCCAACTAGTATTAGCTGGTTGGAAACATGGTAAAGACTTTGGGGGTCACCTTGGGAGTTGTATGGTGATGTCCTGTTTAGCTAACCGTCAGCGTTTAGGATGGGGAAGCTGGTTAGAGATTATTGATGGGATTCCCACGAAAGCTGCCACTATAGAGCAGCCGGAGGGAACCCCGTCAGTATGGGAACCGAACTTTGTACGATTACTTCATGAAGTTGAAGCGATCTATGATGGTTCAAAAGATTATGCAAAGGGTGCAGTATATTGGGCCGATACATCTAAACCGATTACTAATCCGTGGTTTCAAGAGAAGATTCTAAACAACCTCACGAATCATCCAAAAGTAGCTGATATGAATTCGTTGATGTTGTTCCGTTAAAGGAGAAGTAATGGTCGATCCTATTAGTGCAGTAGCAGTACTTGGTGGAATAAAAGTTGCCAGCGGTGTAGTATCTGGTTTAGGTTTAATCTTTGGAGTCTTCAAAGTGATTACATGGATCAAGAATAAGTTTACTAGTATAGATGCTAATGTGGTAGAATTAAAGAATAGCATGGATACGCATATTACGGGGTTACGCGAGGACGTTAAAGCCCAAACAGCAACAATTGCGGCGGCTCTATCCGAGCAGCGCCAAGACTTCCGTACTTTTTACGCTCCCACACTTTGGGCCATGCAGCAGACACAGCAACCGGCCCCCGCGAGAGCCAAGCCCCGTAAACGGGCAGTTGACAAAAGGAAATAGATGTGTTACTATAGTAATGAAATCGAAACCTATGGAGGAGAATGGAAGCCGTAACTAAAGAACAACTGATCGTGGATTTACAGAATCTTTTGTGGCTGTATGGGGAAGTAAGCCGAGACTTTTACAGAGATAAAGGCGCATTCACTGAAGCGCAATGGACAGCGCACTTTCCGACGTTTAAGTCATTCCTAGCCGCTGCTACAGGCGTGCCGGATATGCCAGAGGAACACGAGTTCCACGGCGACAAGTGGGACATCTCACTAAAGACTACGATTAGTACGTTACCTGAACTACTGGAGCATTGCAAGGTAGACCTTGGTATTTGGGAAGTTGAACGTTTCATTGTAAACAAATGGGACATGGGATATGTAACCAATGTCGGTGAAGACCGCATGGCAAAGTCTCACCAACTGTTTCAAGTAAAGGCTACACTAACTAAGCGCAAGGCGATCATTGCAGCACGCCAAGAACTTGAAGACCTGAAGGCATTGTACAAGGAATCGGCGCATTGGCCGAAGAAAGCTAGCAAGCCAATTGCTATAACAGGTAATAGCTTAGAGCTACTTGTACCTGATCTTCATGCTGGTAAATTTGCATGGGGCAAGGAAACCGGTCACCAAGATTATGACACGCCAACCGCTATCGAAACCTATGAACGTGCCATTGATACGATTCTAGGTAGAGCAAAGGGTTATGTGTTTGACGAGATTCTATTAGGAGTCGGAAATGATCTTCTAAACTCTGATGACTATAACAGTCAGACAACTAAAGGCACACTGGTTAATAGTGACACGCGCTATCAGAAGACATACAAAGCTGTCCGTGAAATGCTATGCAGAACCATCGAGAAGCTAAGGTCACATTGTAAGGTAGTACGGGTAAAGGTAATCCCCGGTAACCACGATACACAGAGTACGTTCACACTGGGTGATTCACTTGAATGTTACTTCCATAACTACGATGACGTTGAAGTTGATAATGGTCCTAGCCCACACAAGTTCTATCGTTGGGGCAGAGTGTTACTAGGCTTCACGCACGGGGACAAAGGAAAAAAAGCTGACTACGGCCTATGGATGGCAACAGAACGTCCACAAGACTTTGGTGAGACTAAGTTCCGTGAAATTCATATCGGGCATACACATGGGCTAAAGGTAGATGAAAAGTTCGGCGTTAGAGTGCGAACATTTGCGGCCCTCTGTCCACCCGATGCTTGGCACAGTGCTGAACACTTTGTTGGCAATCTACGTCAAGCTGAGGCAATCGTCTGGAATAAAGAACAAGGACGTATTGCTGAATTCATTCATACAGAAATTGATTAGGAGATAACATGCCTGCTTGTTGGGAAGAGTCCGAAGAGGCTATGGAAACAATTCATGCCGCAAAGGTAGGAGATATCATTACTGTTCGCGGTAAGCGATATCGATTAGATAAGAAGACTACCACGGCTTGTGCAATCACACGTTACTATTGGTGGGATGAACTTTACGACAAGTACATGAGGAAATAATGAAATACTTTATCTTCAAGCCGGGTGAGAACCTTTGTGATGTCGAAATTGGTCAAGAGTTTAGACTAAAGAATGACGGACGTTGGTACGTTCTTTTACAGCGAAACATTATTCATTGCGTAGTTGGAAGGGAAACTTGGTGGGATATAGTAAAGAGATTCTTTAAAGGAGAGAAAAAGAATGTCAACCGCTACAAAGGAAAGTAACAATCCGAAAGACCTTCTTGGAATTAAGAAGGTTCCAATGGGAGAAGTCTGCCCCGCAGCTATAGCGCATGAAGCTTGTGCTATGTTAGATGGAGATTTGAAATATGGATTTCGTAATTGGCGTCAGAAAGACGTTAAAGCGCGTATCTATGTAGACGCCGCACAGCGCCATCTTAGTGCATGGTTAGAAGGTGAAGACGTAGCAAGTGACAGCGGAGTTCACCATCTAGGACACGCTAGGGCATGTCTTGGAATTCTACTGGATGCGCAAGAGAATGGAAATCTTATCGATGATAGAGTCAAAGGGCCGTTTTCTAAGGTAGCCAGTAAACTTGAAGCTTGGGTAAAAACAAGGATCGAAAAGCATGAACAAGGGATTAAAGGTTGATCTATCTGGGCAAAGATTCGATAAGAGAGTTGTCTTGTCTTTACACAGTCACGTTGGCAGTCGTCCTTTATGGAATGTCAAATGTGACTGCGGTAGAGAATTTACTTGTTTATCTCAAGACTTAAAAAGAGGAGGCCCGTGTCGTAATTGCAGTCCGGGTTTAAAAGCAATTCGTCCATATCGGAGAAAACGCCCTTATGAAGCCCTATACAATGGATGGAAAAATAGACTTGATAAACTGGACAACCATCGTGTGTTTATAAGTTATGAAGAGTTTCTAACATTCACAACTGTACATGAATGTCACTATTGTGGAGCTAGGATTCTTTGGGCAAAATTTAGACAAAGAGGCAAGGACTACTCATCAGCTACTAATCTAGATAGAAAAGATAGTGCACTTCCATACACAATGGATAATGTAGTTGTATGCTGCAAACGGTGCAATATCGGGAAGAATACTCATTTTACTTATAAAGAGTGGAAGCAACTAGGTGATGTAATTAGAACATGGAGAGAGGATGCCGTACAAAAGTAAAGCACAAGCAGCATTCTTCAACGCTAACAAGAAGAAACTTGAGAAAGAAGGCGTTGATGTAAATGAATGGAACGCAGCTTCTAAGGGAAAGAAACTTCCTAAGAAAGCTAAGAAACACGCGAGGTAATATGGCACAGGATAGATTAAACCCAAAGACTACTGAAGATAGACTACACCCTAAGCCGGAAACAAAACCTACTAATGGATGGAGTCAATTTCAGGAGTGGGCCGGGATGGATTGGTTTAGTAATGAACCATTGCTCCCACCATGTAGTGAGGAGATAACACATGAACGAGCCAACAAACGAACTTAAGGTTACGGAATCGTGGCTTAAGGTTCATGAACGTCTTATCATTACGGTTCTATTAGTTGGGGTTTCATTCTTTGCCGTTAATAAAGGTCTGGGCATTGTGTCAACGTATGAAGGCCACAAAGCAACTGAAGCTGCCGCTGTAACAGCCGCGCAAGCTGCTAAGAACCAAGAATCGCTGACACAAGCACAGCAAACGTTACAATCATATCAGCAACAGTTAACAGTGTTCGCAGAGGCTAACCAAAAGCTAGCAACTGCTATCGGCGCTCGTGACAGTCAACTATCCGTACAGCAAAAGACAGATTCAACTCTTGCACCAAGTGATCTAGCATTTCGTTGGAGCACATTTGTAAATGATAAGGGAGTTGGGCCGTCAGCCGGAGGATACGCTGTTACAGAATCCGCAGCCGTGGCAACGGTCATCCAACTGGAATCTGTTCCGGTCTTGACAAAAGACTTGAGTGATGAGAAAGTAAAGGAGTCCAATCTTCAGGCCGATGTCGATAAGGCAAACGGTCTGATCGATCAGGGCAAGACTCTTGTAGGCGGTTTGCAGTTGCAGTTGACAGATACACAGAAACAGTGTACTATTGATTTGAACGCTGAGAAGGCTAAGGCCCGTGTAGGGAAACTGAAGGCTTTCGGTATTGGATACGTAGCTGGCGTTATCAGTGGCGCTTTGTTACATTTGTTTTAAGTGGGCGGTTAGTTCTAACGGGAAAATAGTGGCTTTGCAAGCCGAAGTTGAGAGTTCGATTCTCTCACTGTCCACCAAAATGTCGTGTCTCCAGAAACTATCGGTTTGAATTGAGCGCAACCTAACCGAGCGATTAAGTTATGGGGTATTCTTCCAGTGGTTAGGAAAGTGGACTTTCAATCCGTTAACCAGAGTTCGAATCTCTGATACCCCACCAAGTCGGTGTCAAGTAAAACTATCGGGGTCTTGCGAAAACATCCGAGCCGAGAAAGGAAACATGGATTACATGCAATGGCGCAAACAAATGGCAGAACGGCGCAGAGTTTGCCTAGCGTGCGAAACAGAAGAATGGCTATCGAAAGCCAGCGCAGAAGAACTAGAAGCTTCACAACCCTGTGCTGATAATCATGAAGGTCCATACTGCAAAGAAAGGAAACATGGAATCTACTAGAGCAGCGCGAGTTGAACAGCGTAGGATTCTCGGGGAGTATTACCGGGATTTGGCAACTAACTATGACGACTATCACAAGCTGGCGAAGGAGATTGGTCCAACACTTGCATGGCCGAGTAAGCCGAATGTACCGGAGTTTGAAAACGCATGAATGATTTTAAAATAATCTTCGATGGAGATGTTACTAGCGCCTCTTGGACTGTTAACCTTGAACAGTTAAAACTTATTAGGGATTTATTTTTACCAAGAGCTATCTCATTGGTAGAGAGTGGCGCATTTGACCCTTCTAAGGTTAAAGATTTTGAATACGATTCCACTCATCGGCCTAAGTAACACCCATTTCGTTTAGTGGCAGGACCGCTGACTCTGACTCAGCAGGCCGATGTTCGATTCATCGCGTGGGTGCCAAGAAAGGAAAAGAAATGCCGTTAGTATCTTATAAGAATTCTCAAGGAAACTTTTCGATTTGGAAAGAGTCAGGACCGGGTTATGCAGATGAAGTAGGTATGGTTTATAAATATCACACGCAACCTGTTCACACAAAATGCCCCTTTGGGTTTGAGCTAAAGCATAGTTGTCTGACAATTGAAGAGTTAGCTATTTTAGTGAAACTAATTGACGCTACAATTGAAAAGGAATTATGCGGAAGTTAGGCGCAATGGACCATGACGAGTGCGCTCCGTGGTGTGACCATGACCCGGCCAATCATGTAGCAGATTGTGACGATTCGTTCTGCGATGGAGAAAGATGCCAACCGGGTAAGAATGACCAATGCTTCGGAACTGGTAAGGATAATGTACGCGGCTGTAGGTGCAAGATAGTTTACACTATTTTGTGGAACACACGTCACATGAAGTTTTAACACGGGGTTCGTTCAACGGCTAGGACGGCAGACTTTGACTCTGCTCATCGTGGTTCGAATCCATGACCCCGTGCCAAATTAGGGGATATGGTCTAATGGTGATGATGCCATCTTGTCAAGGTGAAAGGTGCGGGTTCGAATCCCGCTATTCCCGCCAGTAAGAAAGGTGAGTATGGATTGGATTTTACTTGCACCGCAGTATCACGCAATTATATTAGTGCTAGTACTTATGGCACTCACTATGATCTTTAGGATATATAGGAAAGTCTGTAAGGAGGAGTATGAAGCAGTTACTATTTTCGTTAACCGCCAAAGACTTCGAATTTCAAACCTTCTGTACCGGAGGTAACGGTGGACAGCATCGAAACGCTAAACAAAATGGTGTACGATGCATTCACACTGCTTCAGGCGCAGTCGGGGAACATAGAGACGGACGTGAGCAGTATAAGAATAGACAAGAGGCGTTCCGTAAATGCTGCGAATCAGATAAGTTTCGAGCGTGGCATAAGCTGGAGACTATGCGAAGATTGGGCCAACTTGACGGCATCGATTCTAGAGTAGACGCCATGATGCAGGAACAGAATTTGAAAGTAGAGTACTTTGCTACTCCTGAAGAACGTCGCAATATGAAAGGCATACACGGGAGTTAAGCGGGATTAGTGTTTAATAGCAGCATACGTGGCTTCCACCCACTAGGTAAGAGTGCAACTCTCTTATTCCGCTCCAGTTTTCCTACGCCTTAGATGCACCTACTAATAGGCGTTTGTAGGCAATGGGGTGCAATACTTGTCTACCTATGGCGAAGTGGTTCAACGCGGGTGGCTGCAACCCACCTATATATCAGGGGTTCGAATCCCTTTGGGTAGTCCAAATTGAAGTGCGTCCACGTTCTTCCTCTATACCGTAGCCGGGTCAAGGCGCTAGTATATGAAACGTGCCTCTACGTACTCTACAGGGAGAAGTTGACCTATCTGTAGAAACGCTGACAAGATTAGAGGATTGCGCCTATAGCTCAAGTGGCAGAGCATTCGCCTTGTAAGCGAAAGCGTAGGTTTTCGAGTAACCTTGGGCGCTCCAATTTAAGCTAGTCGATTCCGTTCCACGGAACAAATACACAAAAAAAGTTAACAGTCGGCTATACACATGGGACTAAGCTAATGGCAAACTGACCGGCTCCAACCCGGTACTTAGGGGTTCAAGTCCTCTGTCCCATGCCAAATTAAGGAACACATGAGACGCAATCTATTTGCATATACTGCACCGGGAGTTAACTATCCTGAGTACATATCTATCAACTTTGAGGATGGGCATCTTAGTGTGACTGTTCGGAATCCAGCTAAAGAAGATGGTAGTTGCGGAGAGACAGCTAGTGTAACTCTGCCAGTTGGCGAATCAAATATACTAGCAGATGCGATTACATTCTCATATAGAGGATTGATATGACGTTCGATAAAACAGATGTAGATAACCTTGCTCTTGTCACTTGGAAGGAAGCTAGAGGGGAAGGCATGGAAGGATGTCGCGCAGTGATGCACGTCATTACTAACCGTGTAGGACACCCCGGCTTCGCTCATACTCTCCATGATGTGATCTATGGTAAGAACCAATTTACCAGTATGTCCGTATCCTCTGATCCAGAGTTCAACCTTGTCCCTAGTCCCAACGATGCGATCTTTATAGCCTGTCACGCTCTGGCGCTTCTAGTACTAGCCGGTAGTGACGAGGACGTTACCAAAGGCGCTCACTATTATGCCAACCTCAAGAACACCACAAGCGGTTGGTTCTTTAGAAACATTGTTAACAACCCCGCCGAGCATCCCGTGACGGCTACCATCGGTCACCACACTTTCTTTAAATAAACTACCCCTGACTCGTGGGTATCAATAACGAGCAGCTAAAGAGGCAGGCCCTAACCGGCTTGCCTCCTTTTCATTGCACTTTTTGTGCCTGTATCATTTACAAGGGAAAATAATGTCAAAGGAATTCAGTAATCTCGCAAGTATTGTGTACCGCCGAACTTATGCGCGGAAAGATCATGGGCAGTTAGAAAATTGGAACCAAACAGTAGAACGTGCCATTATGGGTAACGTCAAAGGAAAGAATGTTCCAGAAGCCGAAATCAAGGAACTACTTAGACTAGCTAACGAACGTAAGGCAGGACCGGCAGGGAGAGGCTATTGGTTCTCGGGAGCACCGGCCCATGAGAGATTTGGTGGAGCAGCTTTAAATAACTGTTGGTTTCTAACGGCAGCAGATTACAATCATTTTGTTATAGCACAAGATTTACTAATGCTAGGAGGAGGAGTAGGGTTATCTGTTGAGCATCAATTTACCAGTAAACTTCCTAGGATTAAGAAAGATGTATACATTACGCACAAAGCTACCAAAGATGCTGATTTCATCGTGCCCGATTCTCGTGAAGGATGGTGCGAACTTACTAGACGTGTATTAGAGAGTTTATTTGAAACCGGTAAGTCATTTACTTACTCTACAGTTTGCCTAAGAGGATACGGAGAGCCGATTGTTGGATTTGGAGGAGTAGCAAGTGGACCGCTGCCATTGATTAAATTTATTGATACCTTACTGTCCATTCTTCTACCAAGAGCAGGAAAGCCAGTTCGACCCATTGACGCAGCAGATATTCTAACGGCTACAGGAGAGATGGTTGTAGCAGGCAACGTGCGTCGATCTGCTATTATTATTCTTGGAGATGTATGGGATAAAGATTATCTCAGGGCTAAGAGATGGGATTTAGGACCTATTCCTACTCATCGTAGCTGCGCTAATTACTCAGTCGTCTGTGATGATACTGATGACTTCCACCCTCTATTCTGGAAGACGTATGAGCAAGGAGAGCCATTCGGGATTGTAAACCGTACTGCCATTCAGAAGTATGGGCGCATGGGAGAACTAAAACCTGACAGCGCGATAGGCGTCAACCCTTGCGCAGAAGCGACTCTTGAGAACGGTGAGCCATGCAACTTAACCGAGATGGCCCTGTGCAACATGGAGTCAGAACAGGAGTTCATTGACGCCTCTAGGCTCATGCAGCGCTATGCAAAGCGCGTGACTATGGAAAGATATCATCATCCTCTCTCACAGGCTGTAATCGCCCGTAATAGGCGCACAGGGAACGGCATCACCGGCTGTCTAGCTTCTGGGCTGTTCTTACCTGAAACACTAGACCGGGCCTATGCCGCCATTCAAGATGAGGATGCAAAGTACTCCAAAGAGCTAGGATTGCCTTTGAGCAAGAGAACTACGGTAGTCAAACCTTCCGGTACGATGTCAAAAGTTCTAGACTGTAACGGGTATGAGGGAATCCATGCGGCATGGAGTCGGTATATTGTCCAGCGCATCCGAGTAGCATCTAACGACCCGTTGGTGCCGAAATTGAGAGCCGCTGGACATCACATTGAACCTGTGATAAGATTTGATGGTACGTTAGACCAGCAGACTTTAGTAGTAGACTTCTACGTAGCCGCTCCTGAAGGAAGCCCCGTCGCAGATGAAGATTGGGATACATGGAAGCAATTGGATGTACTAAAGATGGCGCAGAAACATTGGTCAGATCAGGCGGTATCAGTAACGGTGTATTATAAACGTGAAGATATCCCGAAACTGAAAGAATGGGTAGCACAGAATTTACAATTTGTCAAGTCCATTAGTTTTCTATGTCACGGGGATCACGGATTCAAACAGGCTCCTAAAGAGGCAATTACTCGTGAGCAATATGAGAAATTATCTAGCAAGATTAAGCCTATCCAAATAGAAGACATCGGCGAAGGCCGCATGATTGAAGGGATGGAATGCGAGGGAGGAGTATGTCCGATTCGCTAATTCGTGTAGAATATAATAGCAAACCTAGTAAAACTATCCGGGTGTACAAGTGCGCTGCACCCGGATGCGCCACTGAAGTCAGAATTCGGGATGATAATAAGTCTCACTCCGGCATGTGTCAGACCCATTCTCATCAGAAGCGGCCCTATGAAAGTATCTATAAATGCTTTCTGAATGATTGGCGCAAGCTGGGTAATACAATAACTTATGAAGAGTTTTTAGACTTCACTAAAGTTCCAAACTGCTGTTACTGCTCCTGTCTTATACCGTGGATTCCGTATTCTACCGTAGGAGGAGAGTATACATCTAGGGCCTACTTTTTGGATAGGAAGGATAACTCACTAGGATATTCCAAGGAAAATTGTGTTGTGTGTTGTACCAGTTGTAATATGATTAAACGAGATTTACTCACCCATGATGAAATGCTAGTAGCAATGAAAGCGGTATTAGAATACAGAAAAGGCTCCCTATAAACGGGAGCCTATTTTTTTTTGTTTACAGGTCCTTTCTATCCTCCGTAACGGCCAGATGCTCGTACTTCTCAAACTTCGTCTGACTGTCCAGAGGCTTACGCGTCAGGGTAACCAGCAAGTCTTCAGTCTCAAACTTGTAGATACCGTGGATTCCATCGAAGGAAGTCAACTGTTCCGGTTTGAGAATGTTACCAACGTACTGTGCCGTTGCCTTCTTTGGTTTCCCGGCCTTGGTAGTAGCTGGAACGTGAAGGTAGTAATCGCACCGGAATGCCTTAAATGGATTGCAACGAACCTCAGAGTTATCCTCAAAATCTCCGTCTTCATCCGGTTCACCGGCCTTCAGGCTAATCTTCTTGCCCTTCTTGGACACGATGGAAACAAGGTAAGTATCAGCGAAGCTAGAGTATTCCTTAACGTTCAGAATCTCCATCGTCTTGACTGGCGACTCATCGTACCGGTTGCACTCTTCCACGATTGCCTGTAGAATGTCGAAACTCATCGGCTTGACCATTGAGGCAACAACTCCCAGACCATTTACGTGCGCCGGGTTCTTCAGGTTATCCTTGCCGTATTCCATAATGAAGTCGTTATCCAAACCGTTGAATTCCAGATTGTAATAGATACGACCCGGACGGTTCTGAAGGTGACTGTTAATCTTGCCGTAGTCATTGCTAGTCAACAGGATAAGCTTCTGCGTGGTAAAGATACCATCAAACAGTGTCAGCAAGCCCTGCTGCGAGTCGGCGTCGTACACCTTTTCAAACTCATCAAACAGAAGAATGCAAGGCTGTGTAATGCTCTGCAAGAAGGTATTGAAGCTATCCCCGCCAAAGGAGTTGTTTACGACCAGCGTAGGGATGCCGAGTTTAGCCGCAGTGCTGCAAATCGTCTTCGTCAGAAGAGTCTTACCGCTGCCCTTTTCCCCGGACAGAAGCACACCGGTAGTAGCTGGACGGTCAGCAAAGGTATCCAAGATACGGATAGCTTGCTTCTTGATGTCTCCGTAGAGACGCTTCGGCAAATCGAAGTTAGGGAGTTCTCTCACAAAGAACCCAGTTTCCATTGACACGCTTACGAGATAAATCCCACCGGGAAGCTTCTCATACCGTTGGCTAGGAGTGTCAACACCTTGGAAGAACGCATCGCCCTTCTTAAAGAATGTAATTGCTGTCTGTGTCATATTCCCTTTCTTGACTTTCTACAAAATTTATGGTATAATGGAAATACATTATGATTCCCACTACCGTTTGCCCATGTGGCACTACTACCACCAATCCGGCTTTCTGCTCACGTCTTTGTGCTAACCGTGGTAGAGAACGTTCGCCTAGACCTAAACTCTTAACTAAGCGCTGTAAAGCATGTAACGTACTAATTCCAAAAAGCCATCACTATTGTCCACCATGTAGGGTTAAACGCTTTGAAATGAAAGACATAACCCTACAAGAAGCCATTTACGAACACCAGCACAAGTCTTCAGCTTATGCCTTGGTTAGAACAAGAGCTAGAGCATCGTTTCCAGATTGCCCTTGTCAACGTTGCGGATATAACAAACATACTGAAGTCTGTCACATCCGGGCTATTTCAACCTTTCCACTTGATACCAAACTTTCAGTAGTCAACGATAGGTTCAATCTTCTACGTTTGTGTCCCAATTGCCATTGGGAACATGATAATTTGGAGAGCACGGCAGGACTCGAACCTGCGACCAAAGGATTAGAAATCCTTGACTCTTCCTTCTGAGTTACGCGCCCGTTAAAAGTCTAGTGCGAATGTCCGCGATTGTGTGCTCAAGTACAATCTTACTATCCTTGAACACGGTTGTCAAGAGGCCCTGCTGTTCTTGCTCAAGGGTTTGTTGGTCGTAGAGAACATAGTGACCGTTCTCAAATTCGATTCGGATTAACCCACAGGCCGAATTCTTCATGCCGTTGTCCGTCTTGGGCTTCTTAAACAGATTACGCGCCTCACCGTTTACCTGTCCCCATGTGGCCTTAATAGCGGTCCCCAGAGTGTCACGGGTAACGTACTGATACGTGTAGCTACCGATTCCAAAGACAATGTTGTTAGAAGCGAATCCCTTAGTCTTCAATCCTTCAAGGATACGCTGTGCGCGGTCCAATGAGATGCTATCTCCGTAGATAAGGCCAACGTGTGAATCGAGAACCTTATACCCAAACGGAGTCCTAGTCCCGCCAAAGATTTCCCAGAGACATTCAACTGCTCCTTTATAAGCAGGAGAGCCAAACCTAGCATCGGGGTCACCTACGATAATCTTTACAGGGTCCCCGGAGTCAGGCCGAAATACCACCTTCCCATAACGGGCAAGGATTCGAGGCTTCAAATACTGAGCAAAGCTAGTGATAACTTCCCAGAAGTCCCACGTATCAGATACAATACTGACGATTCCTTTGGGATAAACATCTTCAATCAAGCGCCGGAATGTCTCAATCTCACTGTCCTGAGTTCCCATGCACATGACTGAGTGCTCTGTAGCCGGTACACTACCGCCAAGGAACGTGTCTGCTCCGTGGTAATACTCTTCAAGGAAGTCCAAGGCCAGAATCGTATCAGTACCAGTGAAGCTAGTGAGATGGCCCATCCCGCTCGTGGCCCCACCGACTGTTCCTACCATGCCACGGGCGCTGAAGTCGTGTCCCTGCCACGGAACGAATTCCAAAGGTGCTCCAGTCATAAGAGCGTAGTCTGTGAACAGCTTTCTGTATTCATAGGCCACGGTTGCCGATGTGATAATCTGCCAGAGTTCCGCAGAGATTGCCGTCTCCAGATAACCGACCACCCACGCAAAGCCTGAGATGGTATTCTTCATGGTGAAGAGCGGAACCCGGATATCGACACGGGAGCCTTCCGGGAGAGCCTTAATCTCGATAGGCAGGTACCCAACACGGTGCAACTGTTTGACATGCTCCATGTCCACGGCATTCGGCCCTAGAGCCATATCCATCCTACGCTTGTACTTGGCAATGACTTCCTCTTCAGGAAGGTCAAAGAAATTCTTATTCCACGTATCGATGAGGAGATTCTTCAGGACATATTGCAGACCAAAGAATACCACCTTGCCATCGTAGCCGGGTCCAGCGTTGAGGAACTTCGAAGACCGGCAAGTAAAGTTCTCATTGATAAACTCTGTCACCTTTGGGTACTGTGACGGATGGCCGGTCTTGTAGAAGTCCGTTGCGTGTAGTGGAAAAATGTTCACTTTATTCCTTTCGAGCACATCAAATATTTACCTCTGACTTCTCCGTTATCCATATCCGTTACATGGAAAACCTCTCCGTGGAGTCCATTAAACTTACCGCATTCTGAACATTGATTTTCATTTATCATACGGACGATTCCGTTTGCAATAGCACTCCTATTACAACCTTCAATAGTTACTGATGTATTAGGATACGCCAAGTTACCATCATTTACAATTAGCACCATTGAAGATTCATGCGTCTCGAAGAGTGTAGCTTTACTCATATACGAATCAACCTTTCATCTTGTTCAACGTTAGGGAACACATAGGGACAGTAGATATAATCGTACCATTCCAGCAAATCTGTCAGTCCCTTTGAGAAGATACCATGTGTCACGTATAGGGAAAGCTTCCCGGTAGTTATCTCAGACAATGGCTTGGCAAGTTCTATGAACGTTCGCCCACCATCACAGATATCATCGACTACTAGGACAGGACTAGCTCCTAGCCCATTGCTGTGAACCACCGTCCCGGTAATCTCCCCATTGAGAGGATTACGGACTTTCTCAGCCTGTACCATCCGAACATTCTGATATTGTGCTAGCTTGAAAACCTTCTTACTAGCTCCAGCATCGGGCGCAATGAGAACTGTACCACCCATGAAAGCTGTAGTAGGCATCCTATCTTTGAAGATGCTAATCAAATCCTGTACTAGTACCCGGTCAAGTAAAGCCACGGTTACATCACTATGAGGGTCTGAAATGTGTACCTCGTCAAATTTCAATGAATTGATAAAGTTAGCTGCCACCTTAAGGGCCAACGCTTCACCGGGCGCACACACTCGGTCCTGCCGCGCATATGGCATATAAGGAAGGTGCAAGTTCTTTCTGACAGGCTTGGAATAGAACTTATCCAAAAACCAACGGTCAATTGCGTCTACCAGCAACGCCAGTTCCATCAGGTCACTAGCAGATGTAATAGTAGCATGAAAGTCTACCGGACAGTCAGGACTGTACTCCAAGTTAGCAGGCGTAAGCTTTACCTGAATCTCGCCACCGGAGAATGTGAAACTCTTATACGGAATGAGCAAGTTTTTGTTAAGAATGTGAATCATTTTCCCATCTCTCCTATTCCACGGGAGGCCATGCCCGTTCGCTACGCGCCGGTCTAGGCTCAACTGCTGTCAGCCGCTCGATAATCTTAACTAACTGACCCGGTACACTCCGGTCATCCCAGTTAGCCTTCACGGCTGCAATCATCTTCTTCTCTTCTATCGTCAACATGGTTATATCCTCTCACAGACCAAAGAAAAAGTCAAGGGGCTAATTCCTTGACTTGGGTTTATCGATTGTCTCCTTCGCTCTTAATGACGCCTCGGTCCTTACGGTCACGAAGCTTTGCAATATTCATGCCAGCAATCGTGCTCATGGGAATCCGTAGCTCCTCGGCCAGTGCTGCGATATACCAAAGCACATCGCCCAATTCTTTTGC
>Ga0210406_10000178_pt1 | contig 98636 bp, 95 predicted proteins | sample IncBWC30MmetaG_FD_155454 | JGI IMG/M metagenome (GOLD analysis project Ga0210406, IMG submission 155454) | Forest soil microbial communities from Barre Woods Harvard Forest LTER site, Petersham, Massachusetts, United States - Inc-BW-C-30-M | ecosystem: Environmental > Terrestrial > Soil >... | reverse complement strand
GATCCGAGACAATATCCCGATTCTGCTGGTCGACGAAGCCGTCACCGACCCTTCCTAGGCTCCCTTGGTGCTCGGAAGTCTGAACCTGGGCTGTTATGGGCACCAGCGCCCCTTTTGCGTACCACAACGACACCCTGTGACAATATCCCGAGACGAGCGGTCGACTCCTGTCCGTCTAACTGGGTAACGGGACAGCACTTGGCTTCAGTGCAACTTACTGCACCCACACGGGTTTGAGTAGGTAACAGACCTGGGTGCCGATGGTTTCAGTGCCCCAGGCGGTGCGGCAATGAAATTGCAAGCAACGGAAGTGGCACTAACGGAGTCTAATAGGTAAGAGCAGGACAGGGTCGGAGGTGAGACGGCCATGAACGACAGGTTCAAAGAGAGATTTTCCGTTACCGAGCTGACAGCCTTGCGAAACGATCTCTTGCAGGGTGGTTTGATCGATTCGCGCGAGGCTGCCGAACTTTTACAAGTTTTTCTCATGGGAAGAGGATACGGCGTTTCGCCGCAAGCGGCTTTTGATGCCGCCGGCCGGGTCGAAATGTCCGGCTGCTCAATCCCTGTATTGCAAACCGAACTCGAGAACCTTGCATTAGTCATGTGAGTCGGGAATGCAACGTTTGGGCTTTCGCCGGAGTCAAACTAGGTGACTGTGAAGGTGAAGCCAGGAAAGATCTGAGGGGAGTTTCAAAACCAAGTCAATCCCCAAAGGGTGAAGAAAAGAGAAAGCCGGGCTAACCCGCCCGGCTTTACTTTTTGGGTAAGAACTTCACCACCGAGTCACAGAAGAATCGACAGCCACCTGTTCTTTTTCTTGATTTCTCTGAGACTCTGCGACTCGGTGGTGGCAAGGGTGGAGTTTTTCACTCGTAGCGAAGGCTCTCTACCGGATCAAGCTTGGCTGCACGGGCGGCGGGAACGGTGCCAAACAAAATACCGACCAGCGAGGACACGACGATTGCCACGATCGCCGACAATCCCGAGATCGGAATGCGGTACTCGGTTAAGAAGCGCACCGAAAAGGGCAGCGCCAGACCGATGATGACTCCCGCGAAACCTCCGATCAGCGAGATGAGAATAGCTTCCGACAAGAATTGAAAACGGATTTCGCGATTGGTCGCGCCCATGGCTTTACGAATGCCAATCTCGCGGATGCGAGCGCTGACCGTGGCCAGCATAATATTCATGATCCCGATGCCGCTGACCAACAAGGTCACGGTTGCCACCAGCAATAACACCATCGTGAGAGCGTTCGCCGTCCGATCCGCCACCGCGACCAACTCGGTGAGGTTGGCTACGTCGTAAACCGATTCTGACCGGTGACGCGACTGAAGGATCTTGCGGATCTGTTCCGTGACCGGAAGAACCATGGAGGCCTCGGCGGTCGAAAAATAGAGCTGTTTGACTTCTGGAGTGTCGGTGAAATAGCGGCTGACGGTGTAGGGAATGACCATCGTATTAGAAGTCACTTCCGACTGCCCAAAGGTGTCGACCCGTTCCTTGAAAGTGCCGACAATGGTGAATGGCAGCCCGCTCAGCTTCAAAATCTTTCCTACCGCCTCGTCGGTCGAGCCGTAGAGCTGTTCGGCGAGTTTCTGCGTGATCACTCCTACTTTATTGTGCGCCTGCTCATCCTCAGCGTCGAAGAACCTGCCGGAGAGGACCACCAGATTCCGCACCGCACTGTATTCGGGCAATACACCGAGCACGCGGACATCCCGCTCCCTGCCGTTCCCAACCGGGACGCGTTCATCCAACGCCACCACAGGAGATGCAGCCGCGATTCCCGGCACTTGCTGCAATACGGCGCGCATGTCATCGATGGTCAGCAGGTCAGGACTGACGTTCCCCGCGCCGCCCTGGTACTCCGCGTAAATCATATTGGCGCCGATTGCCTGGATCTGGTTCAGAACATACTGCTTCCCCGTCATGCCAATGGTTACCACCAGAATGAGCGAAGCCGTGCCGATCACCATGCCCAGCGCAGTCAGCGCAAAACGTACCTTATTGCTGCAGAATGTATCGTAGGCGAAGCTGACAATTTCACCCAGAACGACCTTGCGAGGACGGCTGGCCGCCACAGTGGCAGTAGTGGGCATGCAAGTTAGATGCTACGCGGTGCAACTTTGAAGCGCAATTGACGCCTGGGCTGCATACCACACCCACGTAGGCCCGCGCGCCTGGTCGGGGCACCGAGTGTAGCGAGGCTCAACCCGCCGCCCATCTAAGGGCTCCAGGTATTAGCGTCGGCGCGGCGCAGAAGCGCCTTGGCTCCTCGAATGAAGCAGATTTGGGAATGGTATAAGCCGCAGCGGAAAGCTGCGGCTTAATCGCGTGTTAATACTTCACCTCAACTCATCGCCGGCGGCGCGAGGACTTCTTCCCAGCCTTCTTCGGTGCTTTCTTTTTGCCGGATTTCTTCGCGGCTTTGCGGGCGGGTTTTTTCTTGGCTGCCTTTTTGGGCGCCTTCTTCTTGGCCGTCTTTTTTGGCGCCGACTTTTTCCGAGCGGCCTTCTTGGGAGCGGGCTTTTTCGCAGCAGGTTTGGACGAGCCGCCACCACCGCCACCGGCGGGCACCGGTACCGACATCGGCATCTCGCCGCCGTCCTCAGAGCCAGTCACACCTGGCAGTTCTGCTTCCTCTTCTTCCTCTTCTTCTTCAAAGTCTTCTTCCAGCGATTCGCCGTATGCGCCGCTGTCGCCAAATTCATCTATTTCGTCGTCTCGTAGATAGAGGGTTTCGTGAACGTTCATTGCTCCTCCTGTGAATTTTCCGGCTGCGCTTTGTGCCGGATGCTGCGCTCGCTCTGCATGCGCTAAGAATTAGAAAGACTACTGAAAAGTTGCTTTGCCAGAGTGAACGGGCCGCGATTATAGCACAGCAGTTTTTCGCGTTGCAGTGACGAAAACTGGTTGCTGCCCATCTTCAAAATGCATATTACACCGAAGTTGAATTCCTGCCTCCAGTTTCGTACCAGCCACGTGAAAAAAATCGGATGGCCGCCTTTGAGTTTCCGGAGAAATGGATCTAGCGTTGGAGGTGAGTGGGACTATCTGCTGGGACTGGCGATAACCAAGACCATCCCTGGCCTGAGGTTGGCCAGATTTCCGTTGTTTTCTTTCAAGGCATCGATCGTGGTGTTGTGGGATCTTGCGATCGACGAAAGCGTCTCCCCGCGCTGCACTTTATAATGCACCATCGGCTTGGCAGAGGTTGCGTGTAACTTATTCTTGAGTTTAGACTTAGTGGCAACGACCGGTCGAGTTTGGCTGGCGTCAGGCGCAACCGGTAAGTGAACATACAAAACCCGTCTTCCTTGAACGCTGTCGCCCTTTAGATGATTCCAGCGTCGAACCATAGAGGGCGGCACGCCGAAGTTGTCGGCCACGGTTTGAACCGTATCTCCCCTGCGGACTCTGTAGCTGGTGGCTCGACGTGAATAGCTTGCCACTTCCTCAGCCGGATGTTTACCAGGGGCAACCGGGATGATCAGTTCGCTCTCGGCCCGGAGGTTCTCAACGCCGTCCAGATTATTCGCCTGCACGATAGCCTGACGGCTGGTATGAAATGCGTTGGCAACCGAACTCAAGGTGTCCCCAGGAACGACTTTGTGATAGCGCCACCAGACCCGCATGTCCGGAGGAATGGCGGTGATCGCGGTGAGATAGCGATCTCTCGTGCCAGTGGGCAGATGCAGTTCGAACTCGCGATCCTTGGGGGTGGTCAGGCGCAATAGGCTTGGGTTCAGATCCTGCAGCGTGCTTGCAGAAGCATCCACAGTTTCCGCCACCAAGCGGAGGTCCACGGGATAGTCGATCTTTACCGCGTCAAACGGTACCGGCTTCTCCGTAACCACTTTGTCCAGCCCGTACTGCTCCGGGTTCTTGGCCATGATGGTTACTGCGAGGATGATCGGCACGTAGTTCCGGGTTTCCTTGGGCAACACGTTACGCTTGTAGAGCTGCCAGTAATCCGCGTAGCCCGTGCGCTTCACTGCGTTTTGCACTGTGCCCGGCCCCGAGTTATAAGCGGCCATGGCGAGATACCAATCGCCAAACTCGTTGTAGAGATCTTTCAAATGATGCGCGGCTGCTCGAGTCGACTTCTCCGGATCCTGGCGTTCATCGACCCACCAGTCGCGCTCCAACCCGTATCCCTTTGCGCGGCTGGCCATGAATTGCCACATCCCGCGAGCGCCAGCGCGAGAAAGCGCCAGCGGATGGAATCCGGATTCGGCTTGGGCCAGATAGATCAAGTCCTGGGGAACGCCTTCTTCCTTCAAAACCCGCTGAATCATCTCCTGATAACGCCCGCTGCGTGCAAGTGCGTGCTCCAGAGTTCCACGTCCGCGACTGGAGAAGTAACTGATGTAGCCCGCGACCGGGTCGGTCATCATCAAAGGCAGATCGGAATGCGTAGCCTTGACTTCGGCCTCGGCCTTGGCTTTCAGGTTTGGATCGACAGGGTACGTAACCTCGTTCGCTTCGTCGATTGGCGCGGGCTCTGACTTTTGTTGAGTAAAGCCGTCACCCTCCTGCAAGGCTTGCAGCTCCAAACCGTTTACGCCATCCAGTACGCGATCGAATTCCTGCTGCAGCCGCTCGTCGGTGCGAACATCCAACGAACTCCCCAGCAACAGGTTGAAGGCTCGATCAAAATTCTCTTTGGCCGATTCCAGGTGCCCGGCTCGGTAGTTGTCCTGCCCGATCTTGTATTCCTTCTCGACCTGCACGATCAATTCAGCGACAGGATCAGGTTTAACTTCAGTCTGATGTTTTGCCGCAAGAACGGCCTGCGTATCGGCGTTGGATTGAGGAGGGGGCGTGGCAGTCGCGTTCAAAGCCGGCGCCGTAGATTTTCCTGCGGGCAGCAGGCTCGCTGGTCGCTGCGCCGTCTGACAGCCGACGCCGCCCAAAACCAGGGCAACGGCTGCCGCGATCAGATGAAGTTTCCGAATCCTCATGTTTCTCTATAACTTACCGCGAAGAACCCTAGCCTAAGAAAGACCATTTCATGCTACTACCCACGTTTTGATGGGTCAATCGGCATCTCGGTTGGTCCAAGTTACTTTAGGAACAGGCCGGAATATTACTTCAGCAACCCCCACTGCGGCAACCATTTCGTCGGCCGAGTTTCCTGGGTGTGGGATCTCCCCTTCGACCGGCCCACGTAGTCACCGGCCTTACCATTCCATGCTGAAACCTCCACAGCGCCGTGGGAATCGAAGTGAAGCATGAAAGCTATCGTAGTAAAGCAAACCGGCGGCCCGGAGGTTTTGGAAGTCGTGAACTTGCCAGTGCCTGAACCCAAGCCGAACGAAGCCGTGGTGAAAATCGCAGCTTCGGGTGTGAACTTCATCGATACTTACCAGCGCGAGGGCCGGTATCACGTCCCACTGCCATTTGTGCTCGGCCAGGAGGGCGCGGGCGTTGTTACTTCTATCGGCCCAGAAGTGAAATCGGTAAAGCCGGGCGATCGCGTTGCCTGGACCAGCATCCTGGGCTCCTACGCCGAGTACGCGGCCGTCGCCGGAGAGCGACTGGTGCAGGTTCCGCAGGGCGTGAGCGATCAACAAGCGGCCTCAGTCATGCTGCAAGGCATGACCGCGCACTATTTGAGCCACGACACTTTCCCCCTCAAGCGCGGCCAAACCACTTTGGTGCATGCCGCCGCGGGCGGCGTTGGGCTGTTGCTGGTACAGATGGCGCACAACATCGGAGCCCACGTGATTGCCACAGTTTCAACCGAAGAAAAAGCTAAGCTCGCGCGGCAAGCGGGCGCGGACGAGGTAATCCTGTACACGCAGGTAGATTTCGAGGCCGAAACTAAGCGCCTGACCGGAGGCAAAGGCCTGGATGTTGTCTACGACAGCGTGGGCAAGACGACTTTCGAGAAAGGTTTAAACGTGCTGCGGCCGCGAGGAATGATGGTCCTGTTCGGCGGATCAAGCGGACCAGTACCGCCGCTCGATCCGATTCGACTCGCGAAGGGTTCTCTCTACCTGACCCGCCCTACTTTGGTGCAATACACCGTCACGACCGAGGAGTTGCGCGCCCGGGCGAGCGCTGTCTTCCAGATGATCGCTGAAGGCAAGCTCAAATTGCGGATTGAGCACATCTATCCGCTGGCTGATGCACAACGAGCGCATCGCGAATTGGAAGGCCGGAAAACTACGGGTAAGCTTTTACTGATCCCCTAGCAGGCAGCGCTGGGCAAAGCTACGCATACTTGCGGGTGTCGTCATCATTTGGCGCCCTGGCTTCTGGCGCTTCGTTCAGTTGCCACACGCCGTCGAACTTCACAAAGTACGGCTCGACCGAGATGTTTGCGAAAGTTACGCCGAGAAGGTCTTTGGCTCGAAGCAGTTCACTGCGGTGATGGTTGGCTTCGACGTCACGGTCCCCTTTGAAATGAGCCAGGCCACCATAGGTAGCGCAATCGGAGTGGCTCATCACCAGGACACGATTGGTCTGGTGCAGGCGGATGGACATGCGGACCTGTTCCAGGATGAAGTCCTGTTCGAAGTCGTTACGCGGCGAGGCCAGCGTTTTAGCTCCTCCGGCCACGATAATCATGTCCGGTCGCTCGATGCCCTGCTTCTTGAGAAATTTTCGCACGGCCATGTTGATGCGATGATCAAAGCAGCAGAGCACGGCAGCATCCGCCACATACGGGTCAGGTGGAGAGTCGAAATGGAAGACCTTCCGCATCTTTAATCCGTATCCATTCTACCCGGTCCCGACGACGTCAACGTTTGCGAGTGTAGCCTCGCGCATATTCCGGCACTGTGATTCCGGGCACAAGTCGCGCGTCATCAATCGGCTCCCCCGTCTCCATAGTGAGCGGCACCACCCCCGCCCAAGCAGGAAACGCGTAATCGTCTTCGTCATCGATAGGAGGGCCCTGCCGCACCTTCGCTGAGAACTCCTCAATCGGTAGCCGCATCACCAGAGTCGCTTTGAGTTCTTTCTCGTTGGGCTGGCGGGATTCCGCCCAGCGCCCTGGGAGGATATGCTCAGACAAGAGTCGCAAAGCCTCCAGCTTCTCCTTCGCATCTGTCACCGCAACCGCTGTTCCCAGAATTACCACCGACCTGTAATTCATCGAGTGATTGAAAATCGAGCGCGCCAGCACTAGCCCATCCAGCAACGTAATCGTGACGCAGACCGCGATCCCCTCATCGACGCGGCGCAGCATACGGCTCCCCGCCGAGCCGTGCATGTATAAGCTGTCGCCCACGCGTCCGTAGCCGGTTGGAATCACAAAGGGTTGGCCATCTACCACGAATCCAACGTGGCAGATGAAGCCTTCGTCCATAATTTTGTATGCAGCAGCGCGGTCGTACACCGCGCGATCAGGCTCGCGGACCAGGCGCGTCCGCGGACTTGGAGCATTCGGTTGTGACATTCAGGAGAAACTCCGGCAATCGCGAAGGATGAAAAGAGTGTAGCAGGAGGAGGCAATCAGCAGTCATCCATCTCAGCAACCTCGCGCCTTGCGCTTCTCCATTGCGCGCGAGTAGTACAGATCCTCCATCGCCTGATGAACCTTGGCTGAGAGTGTTTCCATCTCGCGCAGAGAATATCCCACCGTTGCAATGGGTTCGCCGACCCGCATCTCCAGCGGCCGCGACTTGATGTGATAAGTATTCATGGGCAGCAGTTCGTAGGTTCCGATCAGCGCCACGGGCACGATATCAGCTTGCGCCTTGATCGCCAGGTAAAACGCTCCCGGCATGAACGGTTTGATTTCGCCATCGGGAGTGCGGCCGCCTTCGGGAAATATCACCAGCGGCATCCCGCTCTGCAGACTCTTCACCGCCGACCGGATGTGGGCAATCGATTTTGTTGGCTTCTGCTGATCGATGCAAACCTGCCCCGAGCGTCTCAGATGCCATCCGATGATCGGATACGAGAGCAATTCCTTCTTAAACAGGATCCGGAATTGAAACGGCAAGTAAACGTAGAGCACTGGGATATCCAGTGCGGAGGCATGGGTCACAGCGTAAACATGCGGCTTCGAGGTGTCGATCTTCTCCAATCCGGTGACCTTCACGGGGGACAGGATCGTCTTCATGATCAGCCACGACCAGAAGCGCGCAAAACTATGTAAGATACGGCTCTTCTGGCCAAACAGCGAAACCGGGATGGAGACGATCCCGAGTACGACCGTGTACATCCAGATCAAAGGATCGAAGATGAAATAAGAACGCAGGAGGCTGAGCCAGCCGTGTTTTCTAGCCGAGCCGTCCTCGTTCCCGAGGCCGACTCTGCTGACCTGCTCTGAAGACAGGTTCACGGAAAGGGGCGCGCTGCTTTCCGCCTGCTCTCCAACGGTTGTGCGAACGTCCTGCATGTGAACGGCTAAACCTTGACTCCTAAGACCCGCATGGCCTCTCCTACAATGTATATCGAACCGGTTACAACTACTACGCCCTGGGAGCCAGCCAGTGAGCGCGCTCGATCCACCGCCGAAGCCGCGTCGATAGCAGCTTCGATATCAGTGGCGGTGCGCGCGGCTGCCTCTCGAATCTCATCCGGCGTGGCCGACCGCGGGTTGTCGGCTCGCGTGGCAATGACTCGCACCGCGAGCGGGAAGAGGATCTCCGCCATCTCGCCAATTGCTTTGTCACGCATTGCCCCAAAAACGAAGGTCAGCGGACGGTCTTCATAGCACCCGGACAACGTCGAGCGCAGCGCCCACGCACCCGCCGGGTTGTGCGCTACGTCGAATACGTATTCGGGCGCGTCATCCTCGGCTGGCACAACCTGGAAACGGCCGGGCCAGTGCGTTTCGCGAATGCCGCGTTCGATTGAGTCTGGCGTAACCGCGAATCCCTGGTGACTGAGAACTTCGGCTGTCTGAATCGCGAGCGCAATATTTCGCAGCTGATGGCGGCCCACCAAAGGGGTCTCTACCGAAATCTGCCTCCCCATGACCTGCAGTGGATAGCAAGAGACCGCACAATCCCTCTGCGTTATGCCTTGTTTAAATTGCGCCTCTGACCCACGGCTTACGCCCTGGGCGGCATCTGTGCTCCGCTCCCCGGCTGACTTGCGGGCATGCATCAGATACTCGGCGCTGCCCGGCGAGACCGGCGGCACGTAAGGCACAGCGCTGACTCCCTGAGCTCCCATCTGGAGAATTGTGTTCCCAATCACGTCGTTCGCCTGCGGATGTTGTGGCAGGGTCACGACGACTCCGCCGGACCGGATAATTCCTGCTTTCTCGCGCGCGATCTCCGCGACGGTGTCGCCTAGAAACTTCTGATGGTCGAGCGCAATGTCGGTAATTACACTCACGCGCGGCTCGATCACATTGGTCGCATCCAATCGCCCGCCCATGCCTACTTCCAACACTGCAATCTCAACTTTGTTTTGCGCGAAGTATTCAAATGCGATAGCCGTCAGCATCTCGAAGAAACTGGGATGCCACGGCAACTCGCCGTCTTCGACTAATCGCTCCGCTGTCCGATCCACCACATCGTGCAGCAGGGCGAACTCGTCATCTCTGATTTCATCCCCGTCGATCCGGATCCTTTCGTTGATCCGCACCAGGTGTGGCGAAGTGTAGAGTCCGGTGCGCAGACCGGAGGCTCGCAGGATGGAGCCGAGCGTAGCCGCCGTCGAGCCCTTGCCGTTCGTCCCAGCAATCAAGACGCCCGGAAACTTTCGTTGCGGATTATTCAACGCCGCCAAAAGCACGCGCATGTGCGCCAAATCAAACTTGTGCGATGGTGCGTTCGCCAGTTCGTAACCCAGCGCGTACATGCGTGCGATCGCAGTTTCGTAGGACATGAGGAAGCTATCAGCTTTCAGATTACCAGTTTGCAGGTTAGGATTCGGAGTTTGCCATACTCTCGCAGTCAACAGAGAAAGATACGGCGCGAATGGTGTAGGAAGCTGGTTGGCAGAAGCTGACAGCTGATAGCTAAGCGGCCACCATAAACTCCAGCGCCCGCCCAATATAAGGCTTCAACTGTTTGCGAGGCACAACCGCATCGAGCATGCCATGCTCAAGCAGAAACTCACTGCGTTGAAAGCCCTGGGGCAGCTTCTGGCGGATGGTTTGCTCGATTACGCGCGGCCCGGCAAATCCGATTAATGCGCCCGGTTCGGCGATGTTCAAATCGCCGAGCATGGCGAAAGAGGCGGTCACGCCTCCAGTGGTTGGGTCGGTCAGTACTGAAATATACGGCACCCCGGCTTCGTCCAACCGGGCCAAAGCGGCTGAGATCTTGGCCAACTGCATCAGGCTGACCACACCTTCCATCATGCGCGCCCCGCCGGAAGCCGAAATGATGATAATGGGGGCTTTGGTGTCGGTGGCGTGCTCAATCGCACGAGTAATCATTTCGCCTACCACCGCGCCCATGCTTCCCCCGATAAACGAATACTCCATGGCGCTCACAATCACGGGGCGCCCGTTAAGCTTGCCGCGCGCGTTGATGACGGCATCTTTCAGTCCGGTATCGGCCTGAGCCTGCTCCAGCCGTGATGAGTAAGGTTTCAGGTCGACAAATTTCAGAGGATCCGTGGAGACCAAGTTGGCGTCGAAAACTTCGTACTGGTTGTCGTCCAGGAGCAGTGCCAGGCGGGTCCGGGCGTCAATGCGAAAGTGCTGATCGCACTTGGGGCAGACATTCAGATTCTCTTCCAGATCCTTCTTCCAGATGATCTGCCGGCAATGCTCACACTTTACCCACAAGCCCTCGGTGCGGACTTTCTTCTCGCCCGTGGCATCCAGTTCGCCGCCTTGTCGTTTGAACCAGGTCATGAGGATTTTGTAGTCGGCTTCTAGCTGCTAGCTAAGAGCTAGAAGCCAGAGCTAGGAGCCATTATTACTCAGTATTCGATTCCTCTCTGCGCCATGACACCCTTCTCATACGCGTGTTTCACCTGGCGCATCTCTGTGACCGTGTCAGCCAGCTCAATAATTGCCGGGTGCGCGTTCCTGCCGGTCAAGATAACATGAACCATCTCTGGTTTGTTCTTAAGGCTCTCTGCTACCTTCGCCGGATCGAGCATACCGTAGCTGATGGCGTAATTAATCTCGTCAAGAATAATTAAATCCCAACTGCCGGAGAGAATCGCCCTTTCGGCTTCAGCCCAGGCTTCTTCAACCATCCTGACGTCTTCGGGGTCTGGCTTCTCGGCGCCCACTTTCACAAAACCGCGCCCCATTTGCTTCATGATGAACTTGTCTCCGAACGCCTGTACCGCATCGAGCTCGCCGTAATGCCATGAGCCCTTGAGGAATTGCAGCATCAGCACTCGCATGCCCTGGCCGACGGCCCTTAGAGCCGTCCCCATGGCAGCCGTGGTCTTGCCCTTTCCGGGGCCGGTGTTCACGATGATCAGACCGCGACGGATATCCTGCATACTTGGGGATATTTGATTGTACCTGTTTGAGGCAGGCGGCGGATTTCTAGAGCGGTGGGATATGTTTCTGCGACTGCACCGGCGATTCGCGCTCGCCTGCAGGCGCGGACGCCCGCACCTACATTTAGGGTCGGATATCCCCTACGGCATGTTGACGACTTGCCGGATGCCGCCTTTTCCTTCGCCGGTGGAAGGAGGTTCTTCTCCCAGCAACTTGGCAGTAATCCTCAAAGCTTCTATTTCCTGTTTGACTCTCAAAATTTCCTGTTCTTTTGCGCGAAGCACTTCAAGCGGGTTTTTCATGGGGGAGGGGCTCCTTAATCATGCATCAACATCAGCGATCCATCAGGCACCAAGTCTAAACCGCAAACGCCAAACGAGAAACATCACGAAGGTACAGATCGGAGTTTTGTGAATCGTTCAGTGTCCCAGGTGATACGGGTGCCCTTTCAAGATTGTAAAAGCTCGATAGAGTTGTTCCAGCAATACCACCCGTGCTATCTCGTGGGCAAGCGTCATTTTTCCCAGCGAGAGTAACAAGTTCGCTTCCAGCCGTGTTGCAGCGGCGAATCCATTGGCCGGCCCTACGGCGAACATTAATGGAGAAGGATTGCGATCCTGATGGTTCCCGAGAAACTCCGCGAACTCCTCCGAAGAAAGCTGCTTTCCCCGACTGTCAAGCAGCACCAGCACGTGTCTTACAGGACGTGCCTCGCGTCCGCACAGCTTCAGCAAGGCCAACTCGTCTTTCAGCGCTATCCCTTGCGCGTCGGCATAGCGCGTCAGTCGCTTCAGGTATTCATTGGTCAACGACTGGATGGCTGGTTCTTTCGTTTTGCCGATCCACGCAACGGTCAGCTTCACACCGGGATTTAAGCACAACCAGCATTGAGAAACATAAAGAAAACTTGAGCCACGGATCTGCGAGGATCCCCGGGGATGGTTCCTTTTGTGAATTATTCCGTAAAATCAGTTAAGATCCGATTTCCCTAAGCCCGCTTTTTGGCGGCGCTGCGTGCGGCGGGTCGTTTTGTCTTTGCCAGCTCCGACGGCTCCAGTCGCTTGGCGGACTTCCACAATCGCTCAAGATCGTAGAATTTGCGCGCCTTTGCCGAGAACACGTGCACCACGAAATCAACATAGTCCAGCAGCACCCATTCGGCCTGCTTGTAGCCTTCGATGTGAGTCGGACGTTGCCCTGCCTTTTCCAGTCGTTCCTCGACCTCGTCTGAGATCGCCTGGATTTGTCTAGGGTTGGTCCCGCTGCATACCACGAAATAGTCGGTAAATGCACCCGATCCCTGTTCCAGTTCTAAAATCGTAATTTCTTCCGCTTGTTTTTCCTGACAAGCGGTAATGGCTTCCGATACCTGTCGCTTCACATCATTTTTTTTCATGCAGTCGTTGGTTCACCACAGAGGGGAAGTTTGGTTTTGTTTTTTTGGTTTCTCCGTGGCTCTGTGTCTCTGTGGTGAATCAGACTTTTATTTTACCTGACGGGCGATACAGTCCCATCTTCTTGATGTATTCGGCAACCGCCGAATCTACGAATCTCGTTAACGACTTCTTCGCCACAACCGCGTCGCGAATCGCCGTAGCCGAAATATTTTGCTGGACGTCTTCCAGCAGATGCACTGTCGCTCCTGCCAGGACAAGGTCACCTTTCGCCGCTTGCTTGGCGAATGGCTTCGTCACCGCGGACTTCGGGCGTAGTTTTTCCGGCAAGGCGTTGGCGACATCCGCCAGCGAGAACCCTGGACGGCTGGCCACGATGAATTCACATTCGCGGAACAGCGCCTCGGATTCGTGCCAGGTTGCGATGTCCTTGAACGCATCGACCCCGATCAGAAAGAAAAGCCGGTCACTTTTCTTCAGCGTCTGTTTCAATCGTCGAACCGTGTCGATGGTGTAATTCACCGCGGGTCGAGCCTGGTCAGCCTGGGTCTTCTTGCCGGTGCCTCCGGTTCCCGAGTCTACCGGAGCTTCCAACAGCGAAGGTACGAACGCCTTCTCGTTCATGGTCGCCAGCGCCACCATGGCGTACCGATGGAAATACGGAGTGATCGGGTGGCGCTGCTTGTGCGGTGGAACACCGGCTGGGGCGAAGTGAATGCAGCCCAACTGGAAGCCTTCTTGCGCTCCTCGCGCCAAGGCAATGTGTCCGCGGTGGACGGGATCAAAAGTTCCGCCAAAGAGTCCGATGTTCATGCTTATCCAATCACTAGACGAGCCAACTGCATTTTGCCCCGTGTATCTCTTGATTCACGAAATCCGGAATTTTGGGTCCAGACGACATTCACAGGCCAAACTCGTTGTAAATTCAGGCTAACAGTTGAGGCAGTGGTTGTCCTCATGGTCAGCGCCCACCCATCAGCAACCACATGAACTCCCGTAACTCGCGGAGTTCTACTTTTGGAACTAAAGTTGGATTGCATGCGACTGAAGCTCCCCCTTCTTCGCGCACGCTACATTCCCCCGGCTCGGGCTCCCATCCTCCGATACGGCGTCGCCGTTCTCAGCATTACCCTCGCGCTGATCCCGGCATTAATGCTGGCCGATGTCGTCGAAAGCCGGCTGGTCGTGTTCGCGGTCGCGATCATGGTCAGCGCCTGGTATGGCGGCTGGAAACCGGGTCTGGTCGCGACTTCTTTCGCTCTCACCGTTAGCGCCTATTTTTCTTTAGCCGGAGAACACTCCCCCGCCGAATATCGCAAGGCCATCATACATCTGACTCTGTTTGTGTTTGTGGCGCTGCTGATTTGCTCGTTCAATGCAGCGCTGCGTTCAGCCCAGGAGGCCTTGCGGCGCTCCGAAGTCAACTTCCGCTCGCTGGTGACCAATGCGCCCTATGGGATTTGCCGGTGCGATTCGGACGGCATCCTGCTCAGCGCCAACCCGGCGCTGGTCGCCATGCTCGGCTACGCTTCGCCCACCGAACTGGTGGATGGCAATCTAGCGAATCTGTACGCCGACACCCAGCAGTGGTTCGTGGTCGCCGACCATTTTCGCTCGTCGCAGCGCTTCAACGGGCTGATCGCTGATTGGGTCCGAAAGGACCGCAGTCCCATCACGGTGCGCTTATCCGGACGGACCATTCGTGACGAACACAACGCGACTTTCTTTGAGCTGTTCGCCGAGGACGTGACCGAGCATCGAGCCCTGGAGCAGCAGCTTCGTCAAGCGCAGAAGATGGAGGCGGTCGGCCGGCTCGCTGGGGGAATTGCGCATGACTTCAATAACCTCCTGATGGTGATCTCGGGCTACTGCGAGTTCTTGCTGGAGCGGATCGGTCCCGATCCGGCCGTGCGCGGTCCCGCTCAGGAGATTGCTAATGCGGCCAACCGCGCCACAGCACTCACTCGCCAGCTACTTGCTTTCAGCCGCAAACAGATGCTGACCCCGAAGGTCCTCGATCTGAACGCCGTGGTCACCGAGAACTTCAAGATGCTGACTCGCCTTATCGGTGAAGATATCGAACTGGTCATGGTGCCAGGCGCCGACCTGGGATCTGCCAAGGCCGATCCCGGGCAGATTGAGCAAGTCATCATGAATCTGGCGGTGAATGCCCGCGACGCCATGCCCCGCGGCGGCAAACTCACCATCGAAACTGCGAACGTCACCCTCGACGAAACGTATGCTCGACTCCATCCTCCGGCGGAACCGGGCGAGTATGTGATGCTCGCCATCAGCGACACTGGAGTGGGTATGGACGCCGAGACCCAGAGCCGCATCTTCGAACCGTTCTTCAGCACCAAGGGAGCGAAGGGTACTGGCCTTGGCCTGTCCATGGTTTACGGGATCATCAAGCAAAGCGGAGGCTACATCTGGGCCTACAGCGAGCCGGGCAGGGGGACATCCTTCAAAGTCTATTTGCCTCGGGTGAGCGAAGCCGGAGAAGCCCCTGCGGCGAAACTTGCATTCGCGGCCAAGGACGTTCAGCAAGGCCGCGAAACCGTCCTGCTGGTCGAGGATGAAGTCACCGTCCTGCGCCTCGCCCGCGAGTACCTGGAACTGCAGGGATACACGGTGATCGACGCCAGCGATCCTGCGACCGCAATCCTGATCTCTAATGCTCACACCGGCCCCATTCACCTGCTGCTGACCGATGTCGTCATGCCGGGGATGACGGGGCGCGAACTAGCCAACCATCTCTGTCCGCGCCGGCCCGAGATGCGAGTGCTGTATATGTCGGGCTACACCGAAAATGCGATTGGCCAAAACGGCACGCTGGACGCGGGAATCACCCTGCTGCAGAAGCCCTTCACCCTCCTCACGCTCAAGGCAAAGGTGCGCGAGGTGCTGGATGCTCCACTCCCCAAGGAGGTTTCGATGTCTGCTCGCTTAGCGGTTCAAAGTGAAAATGGCCGCGCCGTCGGAAAGTTGTCCCCGTTCCGCGCGCAGCGGTTCAAGCTGCAATTGCCGCTGAAGTATCGTCCCATTGGAGACAACGATTGGCGGGCCGGCACTACGGAAAACATCAGCCGCTCCGGTCTGCTGTTTCGCGCGGAGGAAATGCTTCCAGCCAACATTCAGCTCGAGATCAACCTGGTGCTGCCAGCGGAAATCGCAGGCTTATCGGCGGCGGAGGTGGTGTGCCGCGGTGAAGTCGTCCGTACGATGGAAGCTGAAACTCCGTCGATGAACCCGGCCCTGGCCGCGAAGATTCTGCAGTATCACTTCCAGCACGGTTCGCACGTTCCCGAGGCTTGAGCCGAGGGTATATATCAAAAAAACGCGTTTTCTTGCCAGATCTATGAAAGCAAAGGATCTGTTTTGGAGATACCCTCGTAAAATATCCCTTCTAAAGGACTTACGAGAGGGGATATCCCGCGTTTTTTGACGCTGTAAGTGTATGAAAACAGACAGGGTGTTGGGATACCCTCTAAAATATCTCTTCTAAAGGGCTTAGCTTGGTGGAGTGCTCCAGGGAAAGCGCGCCTGGCAGCCGCCTTCGTGGAAAAACCGTTCAATTGTCAAAGAGCCTCAAGCCATTGCTGTTATCAAACAGCTAATGCCGTATGGTTTATGTTAACTGTTTTTGGACGCCTGGGTCAAGAGAAATTGTGGGGGCGCAGTGTGCGCTGCCCCGGTTACCCTCAGAAGAAAAGCGAGTGGGAAACTGGCAAAGGGGGGCTATTGCGTAATCTCAAACACCACGCTGGCGAAGCCGGAGCCGCCTTGGCTGGTTGTGCCGTAGATGTTGCCTTTTTTGTCGAGCGTGACACCCGCCTGGGGAGCGACGCCATCCGGCCCGGAGAAGCGGTGCAGACTTCCATTTGCCGTCCTGCATGGGCGTCATCTTGAAAACGGTTCCGCAGCCGCCAAAGCAGGCGTTCGCTCCGGCCCCGCCTGCCGCCGTGGTGCCGTAAAGGTTCCCGGCTTTGTCAAAAGTCAGCGTACCAGCGGACTAAATCCGCCCCGAAACGTGGGGAACCGGTGCAGGATGGTTTCTTTCCAGCCGCCCTGGCCGTCCGGCGTTAGCTTGTAAATCGTGCCACACCCCCGGGGCATGCCTGATTGACGGTGCCGCCGCTCGCCGTCGCCCCATACAGATTCCCGCCGCGATCGAACACCGCGCCCGCGTAGGGCTGTTGGGGAGCGCCTAGCGATGATGAAAAGGCATGCAGAACATGCTCCGTCCACGCACCCGTGCCGCTCACACTGGGCGGAGAAACCTCAAACACGGTGCCGCCGCCCAGAGGACCACCGTCCTTATTGGTGCCGTAGAGGTTGCCCCTCGAATCGAAGATCAGCGCGTTTTCAGAAATATAGCCGTCGTGGTTTTGCGGATCGAAGCTGTAGAGTGCGGTGTACGTCAAGCCATTGGAGCCGGGAGACAACTCGGCAACAGCGCCTGCGTGGTAAGTTCCGGGGCCGCTGAGACCGTAAAGATTTCCGGTCTTGTCGAAGATCCAGCCGATAGCCGAGGCACCATCGTAGAGCGCGTTGTAGCTCCAGCCGTCTGAGGTGGGCGTCAACTCAAAAGTTACGCCGTTGTCGTCGCTTCCGCCGCCAGCGGAGCCGTACAAGTTACCAGACGCGTCAAGCGTCAAGGGCACCCAGGGGTGCATTTCGGTGTCAGCTCCTCCGGGGGTCAGTCTCCGTCTTCCGCGTCCGGACCCATGCCCGTGCCGGGAATCTGGGGGTGGCCCACCTTTGCGAGGTTTTGGCAAAGGTGGTGACTTATGCCGCCCGGCACCGCGACTTTGATTTTGGCCTTACTCCACTGATTCGATGATACGGCGTGCTTTCCCCGACATTCGTACGCGCGAAGGAAGGCCGCGACCACGGACTTTATCGTGATCAAGGGATAACTTTGAACACCACTCCGTCAGGAGCCTTGCCGAAAGCGTTGCCCCGAGCAGTGCCGTACAAGTTGCCTTTTGGGCCTAGTGCCAGAAGCCCGCTAGGGTATCCACCGTCTGTCTGCCCGGTAAAGGTGTAGATCACGGTTTCCTTGCCAGACCCGTCTATTTCGAACACAATCCCGTAACCAAGACCAGCATCGACTGTGGTGCCATAAATGCGGCCCTGAGCGTCCCGGATCACGCCCGCGTAGGGATGCGCTCCGTCTGGCGAGCCATGGAAGACATGCAAGGCGGTCTCCTTGCCAAGGGTGTCCAGCTTGAATACCGTTCCACAGCCATACGGAGGAAAGCAAGCGAGATCTCCGCCGAAGGACGTGGTGCCGTAGAGCGTACCCGCTGAGTCCCTCGTCAATCCGTATGGGGTTGCGCCATCCGAGCCTCCGGAGAAGTTGTAGAGCACGGTTTCCTTGCCCGCCGCGTCCACCTCAAACACCGCGCCACAGCCGGAACTGTATTCGGTCGCACACGGCCCACTCCCACCGGCCGAGGTGGCGCCATAGAGGTCGCCATGAATGCCCCGAATTAAACCTGCCACAGGAGATGCTCCATCTGTAGGATAGCCAGCAAAGTAGTGCAGCACGGTCTCTTTGCCAGCCTTGTCCAATTTGAAGACCGTTCCACAACCATACGGCGGGTCGCAGTTCGGATCCCCGCCGTTGCTGGTAGTTCCATAAAGAGCGCCTTCAGAATCCTGGATCAAGCCTGCCGATGGGTTGCTCCCGTCTAGCCCATTGAAACTATGCAATACGGTTTCCTTGCCGCCCGTGTCCACTTTGAAAACCGTGCCGCAACCGCCGAAGGAACCCCCTTTGCAGGGTCCAGTGCCTCCGTTAAATGTAGTTCCGTATAGAGTTCCTTTGGAGTCTCGAACCAACTCTCCCATGGGGAAGGCACCGTCGGGTGTGCCGGTAAAAGTATGCAGAACGTTTTGCTTGTGCCTCTTGGTCAGCTTGAACACCGTGCCAGCTCCGAGACCACCGAAGCCGGTCGTGCCATAGAGAGTGCCACGCGCATCCATGATCAATCCGGAGAAAGGATCGGCCCCGTCGGTTCCGCTGAATGTGAACTGCACACTGAAGGTCTGAGCTTGCATTGACGGGATTGCAAGAATGCCCAGCATCAGTAGTGCCGCAAACGTGAACTCTGCAGCTGGCCGTCCCAGGCACCGACTCGAAATCCAGCGCAGAGATGGGTTCATCATGATCGCCCTCCGTTAAGCCCAACCATACTAGGCCTTCGGCGCACGATGTCAACGGAGCCTTTCGGCCCATGCTTGGGAGACGATGGCTAGAAGTGTTCATCGCGAGCAACGATTGCGCAGGGACCTCAAAAATGCAGTGTTGTTAGAGGTCTTTCAGGAGTTTCCCTGGGGAGCGACTGGCTCGACGGTTTCTCGCAGTTCTTCGACTTTGTCCGCCATCGCGTACTTCAATTCTTCTACGCCTTTCCCGGTCACTGCCGAGATGGGAAAGAGTTCCAGATTTTGTTTTTTGCAATAGCGCTTCAACTTTGCGAGCTTGTCTTTATTGGCGACATCGATCTTCGAGGCGACCATGATTACGGGCTTCTGGTCGAGTCCGGCGCCAAAGCTTTTCAGTTCGCCAGCGATCACTTCGATGTCCTTCACCGGGTCGGGGCGGCCGCTCGAGTCCGACACATCCACCATGTGCACCAGCAACCGTGTGCGCTCGATATGCCGCAGGAACTGTATACCCAAGCCCGATCCGGTATGCGCGCCTTCGATGAGCCCGGGGATATCGGCTACGACAAAGCTGCGTTCTTCTTTCGCTTCTCCGACAGCGACGACGCCGAGGTTGGGCTGCAAAGTGGTGAAGGGATAATCGGCGATCTTGGGGCGCGCCGCCGAGATGCGCGAAATCAGGGTGGATTTGCCGACGTTAGGATAGCCGACGAGGCCGACATCGGCGAGCAGTTTGAGTTCGAGGCGGAAGACGCGCTCTTCGCCCGGCCGTCCCTCTTCGTGCTCACGAGGCGCCTGGTGGGTGGACGTGGCGAAACGCGCGTTTCCGCGGCCGCCGCGGCCGCCACAGGCAATCACGACGCGCTCGTCCGCGTGCGAAAAATCGTGGACTTTCTCGCCGGTGTCCGCATCGTAGACGATGGTGCCGACAGGGACTTTCAAAAGGATGTCTTCGCCTTCGCGGCCTTTACAGTTCGACCCTTCGCCGTGGCGTCCGCGTTGGGCTTTGTATTCGGGATTGAAGCGGAAGTGGACGAGCGTGTTGTGGCGCTCGCTCGATTCCATAATAACGTCGCCACCGTCGCCACCATCGCCGCCGGATGGGCCACCCCGGGGAACGTACTTCTCCCGGCGGAAGGCAAGGCAGCCGTTGCCGCCGTCCCCAGCCTTTACTCGGATTGTGGCTTCATCGATGAACATTTGGATGTCAGGTTTTGCTTTGTGTAGCTTCGAAATGCATCAACCACAAAGGACACGAAGGAATCGCGCAACAAAAAAGCCCCGGCCCAAAGGCGAGGCTGTGTGGCGCGGGCGCCATCGCCCGCGTGACGATGACAGCAATCTACTCCGCGGCGATAGGCTCGACCATCACGTACTTGCCCGACTGGCCGCGGTCCTTGAATCTGATGCGGCCGCTGATCTTGGCAAATAGCGTGTCGTCCTTGCCGCGGCCCACATTCAAGCCCGGCTTCACGCGCGTGCCTCGCTGCCGCACGATGATGGTGCCGCCGGGAACCAGTTGTCCGCCAAACGCCTTGAAGCCTAGCCGTTGCGCGTTGGAGTCGCGACCGTTTCGAGAAGTACCCTGTCCTTTTTTATGTGCCATGATTTAGATTCCAGATTCTAGTTCGAGCTTTCAGCTACTTCTTTTTCTTTGGTGCGGCCTTCTTCGCGGCCGGCTTTTTAGCGGTGGCCTTTTTCTTTGCGGGCGTCTTGTGAGCCTTGGCCTCGGTTTTGATTTCGTCCGCCTCTACCGGCGCGGCCTTCTTCGGCTTGGCAACTTTTTTGGGGAGTTCGGGCGCGGTGAACTTCTGCCCGTCAAAAGCAATTTCGGTTATGCGCACCGCGGTATAGTTTTGACGATGTCCGCGAAGTTTCTTGTACTGCTTCTTGCGTTTGTAGTGGAAGACCAGGATTTTCTTTTCGCGGCCTTGCTCGACGACGTCGCCGGTCACCATTGCTCCGGACTGCGGCTTGCCGATCTGACCATCGCCGGCGGAAACCGCCAGCACGTCGCTGAACTCCATTTGACCGTTGGTGCCGGTGCCCTGGGTCTCCACACGAATCACATCGCCGGGCGCCACCCGGTATTGCTTTCCACCGGCGCGGATGACCGCGTACATGCTTATGTCTCCTGGGGTTCCGGGCGGCACGCTTTTCAGCGCGATGGGATAAACATCCTTCGCACACTGGCGCGGCCCGCGGAACCTGATGATTTCTATGCTTGCTGCTTTCCGCTTCGGCGCTTTCAGCAACGATTGCGGACGGCCCCAGAACGGAACCGCGAGTACAGGCAAACTCAACTATTCTAACGTGCGCTGCGGAGAAGCGTCAAACCGGAAGTTGAGGCTGGATATTGCAAACCTTCCCCGAGGAGACGCGTCCGGTGCTATGTAGCGTGGTGCAGTTCGCTAGAGTAGTCAAGCAGGCTGGGTATATGTGAAACTGTGTGTATGGGAAACAAAGACGCACCAAAACGTGAGAAACGAAAGCCACCAAAGAATAAGTAGGCTGAGCGCCAATACTGCTATGCCGCCGCGCATTGCCATACCCCTTCCGCATTCCGGTGACCGAGAATATGCCGAGCGGGCGCTGCCGCAATACGCTCGCGCCGTCGAAATCGCCGGAGGCGTGCCGGTTCGCATTCCTCTCGATCAATCGCCTGACCAAATAATGAAATTGATCGAGGGTTGCGACGCGGTGTTGCTGCCAGGAAGCAAAGCGGACGTGGATCCGGCAAAGTACGATGCGCGGCGGGATCCGCAGACGGCAGCCTCCGATTCCGGCCGCGACATGGTCGACGAGTTGTTGCTGCAGGATGCGTACAACATGCGGAAGCCGATTCTCGGCATCTGCTATGGATTGCAGATTCTCAACGTATATCGCTTGGGCACGCTGATCCAGCACATTGAGTCTCCGGTAAAGCATGCGGCGGGACGACAGGTCGCGGTGGCGCACTCGGTCGAAGTAAGCCCAGGATCGAAGCTGGCCGAGATCCTCGGCTCAAGGGGTGGGACTCAACCATTCGTAGTTCCGGTGAACTCCAGTCATCACCAGTCAGCGGACATTATCGGCGACGGCTTGCGGGTGGTCGCCCGGTCTCCGCAAGATGGAGTGATTGAGGCGCTCGAGGGAACTTCTGCGGATCATTTTGTGCTCGCAGTACAGTGGCATCCCGAGCGGTCGGTCGATGAGGACGAACCGTCGCGAGCGATTTTCCGCGCCCTGGTCGACGCTGCGCGGGTGCGACACGAGAAACTATTCGAGTCAATCGTCGAATAAACCTCCGCACGCTGTAGCCCTTCGGTTTGTCGCAGCTTCGCGAATCGCTAATCCGGCATGTAGAATTGAATCAGTAAATGGCAGGCGCTTCCCAATTCGTTCAGATTGAACTTGGGCCACCACTCCGGCAGCCCAAGCCGGAATGGCTCAGGGCCAAAGCTCCTGTAGGCGAAAACTTTCATAATCTCAAGAAACTGGCGCGCGGGTTGGGATTGCACACGGTTTGTGAATCGGCGCAGTGCCCCAACATCGGGGAGTGCTGGAATCATCGCACGGCCACCTTCATGCTTTTGGGCGACATCTGCACCCGGCGCTGCGGTTTTTGCGCGGTTCCCAAGGGCAAACCTGGGCCGATTGATTGGGACGAACCCCGGCGCGTCGCCGAGGCGGTGGCGACGCTTGGCTTGAAGCACGCGGTCGTAACCAGCGTGAATCGCGATGACGACAACCTTGGCGGGGCTCGAGTTTTCGCGGAGACGATTCGTCAGATTCGCGAGTTGACCCCCGAGTGCCGAGTTGAAGTTCTGATTCCCGATTTCCAGGGGATTGACGACGCGTTGCGAATTGTTATTGATGCCCGGCCTGATGTTTTGAATCACAACACAGAAACCGTGCCGCGGCTTTATCGGGTCGTCCGGTCCGGGGCTCGCTACGAGCGCACGCTGCGCCTGCTGGAGAATGCCAAGAAGTTTTCACCGGGGATGGTGACGAAGTCCGGTCTCATGGTTGGTCTGGGGGAGACGATTCCTGAGCTGGTCGAAGTGTTTCGCGATCTGGGATCGCGCGGTGTGGACATATTGACCGTTGGCCAGTACCTGCGCCCGTCGCGGGACCATCTACCGATTGCTCTCTTCTATACGCCGGACGAATTCCGATATTTGAAAGACGAGGCTCTGCGATTTGGCTTCCGCCACGTCGAATCCGGGCCGATGGTGCGCTCCAGCTATCACGCTCACGAACAGGCAGAGTCGACTTCGTCAGGCGCTCACAACCAGCCAAGCGTAGTTTAGATCCCATTACGATTGTCATCCCGAGCGAAGCCGAGGGATCTCGGTGTTTGCCTGCGATGGCGATCCCGATGTACTGACAGAAAAACCAGATCCCTCGCTTTGCTCGGGATGACAAGACTTTTTGGCTTATCCGCCAAGCTCGCCCGGACGAGGCGTCCGGGCTACGGGGGCGTTGCGAGCCTCAGAAAATTTTCAGGTGGATGGTCAGATACTTCTTGGGATTTTGGCGAATAGCTTTGATCAGTTCTTGCGTCTGCTGCAGCAGTTGATTAGTGTTGTCGTAAACCGACGGATCCTGCAGTAGCTTTCCGATCGTACCTTCGCCTGAATTCAGACGGTCACTCAGCGCCGAGAGTTTAGTCATGGTGTTTTGCAGCTTGTTGGCAAACTCTTCGTTCTTGGCCAGCACACCCAGTGCGCCTTTGCCCGCGTTCACGTCGTCGGTTAACTTCTTCACGTTGGCGATGGTATCGTTGGCTGTGTTGTACAGAGTGGGATCCTTCAAGAACTTACCGGCAGTGCCGTTGCCTGCGTTCAAGCCGTCGATAATGCCATTTAACTTGTCGATGGTTGCATTTGCGCTCCGATAAAGCTGATCATCGACAAGCAGCTTACCCAGACTGCCTTTGCCCGACGTGACGTCACTGACCAGGCTCTGGAATTGCGAAACCGTCGCGTTCAGCCGATTGTAGAGACTTGGATCGTAGATCACTTTGCCGATGGAACCCTGGCCGCTCTCCACGAAGGCGAGGATCCTATCCACACGTTTTTCTAGCGCGTCCAAATTTTGCAATGTGCTTTGGCTGGCGCGAACGACGTCCTCGATCTGCGGAGTTTCGCGAGTGGCCAGGACATCCCCCGGTTTGACTTCCGGCCCGGTCGCCTGAGCGCTGTCGATATCGATGTAGGTTTCGCCCAGCACGCCGGCGGTGGACAGCAAGGTTACGGAGTCCTTGTGTAAATTGTGGTGATATTTCGTACTCACCTTCAGGGTCACTTCCACCGGGGTGAGCCGGTGGGCGGGATCAGATACAACCCGGATTGCGGAAACATTGCCAATGTCCACGCCCTGAAGCCGCACCGGCGCTCCTTCCCTCAAGCCTCCGGCATTATCGAAATAGGATCTCAAGGCGATTTTCTTGGTCAGGATACCGCCAGTGCCACTCATGAGTAAGATCAGAATGCCCAAAGTAATGCTGGCAGCCAGCACTGTGAGCCCGACCTTCAGTTCAGACCACTTCAACTGTTTTTGGCTAGGCACTGGTTCTCCCTAAGAGCGTCATGGCAACATTCTCCGTGGCCGAGAAAACTAGGCGAATGCCTGCATAATAGCAGACGAGCGGTGTGGCTTTACATCAGGCACGGCGCGGGTGCAGCGTTCCTGATAAAAGGATGGCAATGAAATACGCCGCAGCTCCGCAAGCCAGGGTGACGTTCAGCCCAAACTGAATGGCAATCACCATTGCGAGCACGGAACCTAATACGCTTGAGCCCGCGTTCATAGCCCATGCCCACTCCACCGTATTGTCCCGGAAATCGCCTGGGCCGGCGGCAGGAAACTCGGGCACAGGAGTGCCTGCCAGTGCTCGCAACCCGGTGGGAAAAGGCAATCCCATGACAAATCCCAACGGAACCAGCAGGGCTGCGCTTACCAATAATTTTGCCTCGAAGGGAAGTCCTACAAGGGTACTGAGCAGCAGCGGCAAAATGATTAGGTACAAGAGAAGGGCGCCGGCGATGAGAGCCAGCGGGAGCCAGGCCCGCCGCGTGTGGGCCACCCAATTCCGCGATGCCAGACTACCTGCCCCGCTCGACAGCAAAAGCAAGAACACGACTACGGTGAGGGCGTAGGTTGGGTGGCCGAGAAACAAAACAAAGCGCTGAATGAAGGCGATCTCTACCAGGATGTATCCCAGGCCTACCGCAACAAAGTAGAGGAGGCGGATCGGGTGTGCTTGCTGGCGTCCTCCGCGGACGGCCAGCGGGACCACCAGGAATGCGAGCACGGCGAGGCAAGAGATCATCAGCACCATGGCCAGTACGACCACCCCCAGGTTGACTTTCCAGTCGATGCCTTGGCTCAAATCCTGGCCATGAAGAAGTTGGTCCAGCTTCAAAGTGAAAAAGAAAAAGGGTGCGTTATCGTTTACCGGCGCCACATTGTAGGCGTACTGTTTCGCAAAAGCGTAAGGGTCGTTGCTGGCGATGAGAGCAGAGAACGGGCTGTCCATGGGCTCGGACGGGAGATATAACGCCACTAACTTGGGATTGTTCGTCAGGTGATCCCGCACCCGTCGCTCTTCGCCGGCGGTGAAGGCACTTTTTTTGGCCAGCACCACCACCGGGATTCCATCTTCGTCGAGATTCCCCTCAGACACTACGATGAAATTTCGGGCTGGATTTTGCACTCCAAGCTGGTGTAGAGCCTGGATCGCAACCGAGACTACGCGCAATGCTTCGCGAGGCTGGCGGAATTCCCAACGCGTAATGGCGACCATGCCGTCGGGCTTCAGGTGCTCAAAGTATTCTTGAAACGCTTCCACCGTATAAAGACTGTTCTCGCTGAGGGCGAAGGCTCCGGCGGCGGTTGAAGCCCAGGTGTCGACGAGAGTCATCTGGACCACGTCGAAATTCTGCCGGGCGTTGCGTATAAATGATCGCCCGTCTGTGACCTGAATGTGAACCTCGGGCCGCTCGTATAAATGGTAGGAATAATCGGCGTAGCGGCTGCGCATCACGGTGTTGGCAATAATCGGATTGATTTCTATCCCAGTAACGCTGGGGCTGCCGTTCGCGACGGCGCGAAGTACGTCGACTCCGCCGCCCGGTCCGATGATAGCGTAGTCTCCCCCCGGGCGCAGCACGTTAGCCAGCGCGGGAGGCGCGGACATCAAATCTGCCTGCCATTCCGAGCCCTGCCACTGTTTGGGATCGGCGTTCATGATGTAGGTCGAGGCGTCGGCATCAATGACGACTACTTCCGCCTCGCCCTGGCGATCTACTTCGACTCGGGAGATTGCGTTCCAGCGTGCGAACTCCACCCAAGCTTTGTCACGAAAAACACCTTTCGCATAAACAATGTCGATAAGCCTGCCCGACCGGTTCACGGCAATCACCAGCAACAGGGCTGTAGACAAGCCGAGGGTGAGTCTGCGGACGTTAGCGTCGGTTGCCCACGCTGCGCCTGCGAGAGACGCCATCACAGCCGCGAACAGAATTGTGTTCGGACCACCCAGCCAGTTGAGCAGCGGAACAACTCCCAAACAAGCCAGCGCGCCGCCCAGAAGATCGGCTCCGTAGAGCCGCGAAATGTGCTGTGATTCGCGAGCAAACAGGATCGAGAATTCGAGTCCCGTCACAAAGAATGGCACAGCCGAAGCCAGATAGATTGCCGTTAGGCGGAGAAAATTGGCGCGTGACAAAGTCAGTGAGACCGGCACGTGCAGCACGATTTCCAAAACAATGGGAACCACCACAGCATTACTGACACACAGCCACGCCAGCAGATTGCGGGTCTCGAAGCGGCCCAACCAACTCTTTCGCAGATAGGCAAATACTCCACCAGAGCCGAGGCCGAGCAGCGCAATTGAGATTGCAAGAAAGGCGAAGTGATAAAAGAGCACGACCGAAAATAATCGGGTCAGCGCCAATTCCAGCAAGAGGGCGGCGAAGCTACTGATCGCCACGCCGAAGACCAGAGAACGGTCGCGGCCGATATCTTCCACACTGGCAAGGCTGATCGGAGGAGGTTCACTTATGACAGACATTCAAATATTCACTCAAGAATGCGACAGTCTAACAGAAGCACTCAGCCATCAGCACTCAGCCAGTCCAAGGACCATGTGACGACGAGCGCGTCGCCGGTCCGCTGTTGATCTAGCTTTCCAGGATGACTTGCGCGATGGCGTACTCCCTGGTGTGGGAGAGTGAAAGCGCAATGTGGACTGCGCCCAGTTTGGCTGCGAACTTGGCCGCCTTACCGTGAAACGCGATGGTGGGACGGCGTCCGGGCTGGCGGCATATTTCGACGTCGCGCCAAGTGACCCCGTGATTCCAACCCGTGCCAATGGCCTTCATGGCGGCTTCTTTGGCGGCAAAACGGGCGGCGTAACGCTCGACGCGATTGGCCTTCGATTCGCAGTATCGGATCTCGGCCTCGGTAAAGATCCTATGCAGAAAGCGATTGCCAAAGCGTGCGATGGACGCTTCGATGCGCGGTACCTCAGCTATATCTATGCCAGTGCCGACAATCATGGAAATCAATTTCGCGGTGGGTCGCTTAATCGCGACGCCTTGCCGTACCCTTCAGACTCGCCAATAGTCAGGCCGCCAACTCTTGATGGATTTCTTGATATCCGCCGGCGAGAGATTTGCAGAGAGAGTCCGTTCGACCAGCGCGGGCACTTCTTCGTCTGAGGCGAAGCGCAATGCGATGTACTGACGCTCGCTGAGCTTCGTAATGTGCGGGCGCCGCGAGTCCGGCAGCAGCGTAGCCAGCCGCAGCCTCTCTTCAAGTCGTATGACGCGGTCCTGTACCTTGAGCGCGTATTGCCGGAACCTGACGACGGCCACCAGTAAGGCTGTATTGAAGATTACTATCCAGAAATGCAAAAAGCAGAAATGGCGGACCAGAAAGACCACGCTGATGATCCATGAGATTGCGAAGACCGGCAACACAAACAAATGGAACGGCGGATCGAGCCTTACATGATTGGCAAGAGTCTGCGGAGAACGTTCAGCCATATTCACCTCTTTATCACGCAATGGAAGTCTAAATCAGGACGCCGAAAAGAGCCTCCTGGTCACTCAGAACAAGCGGTCGCCGCGGTAGATGACCTGGCCCTCCACCAGGCGCGCTTCTGCCATCAGTTGATGGCTTCTGACGGGGCCAGTTCCGTCGATATGGAATACTTCGTGTTCGTGGGCTACCAGCCAGTCGGAAACCAGCATGCGATGACAGCGAAAATAAACTCGCTCGGCGCACATGTAGACGGTGCGTGACTGCCCGGCCAGTTTAATCAGTTCGGTGGCGCCGCACTGGAAGTTGTCGGTGAGCATGTAATCCGCATAGTTGCGGAAGCTTTCGTTGCCTAGCGCGACGTTGGGCGAGTCGTCGCGAATCTTCTTACGGCGCCCACCAAGTTCTTGGAGCCAGAGGTAGCGGATTCCGGCCTCATTCAGCGATTTCTCCAGAGCGTCGCGGTTGAAATGCGGCAAGCGTCGCGACATGGGAAATGAGCGGATATCGACCAAGGCCTGAATGGAGTGAGCGCGCAGGACTTCGAGGAATTCATCCAGTGAGCGCGTGGAATGGCCGATAGTGTAGAGAGTTGCCACTGTGTCGATTTACCGCGAAGAATGCGGGAAACAGCTGAGTCACGCCCAATCAATTCTCGGCGACTTGCTTGAGAGACTGCGCGATAATGTCGTCCTGCTCCGGAAACACCGTTCGTAGATCGAGCAAGACACGTCCGTCTTCTACTCGCGCGATAATCGGTGGATCGGAAGCACGCAGGCGCGCTGAGCATTCGTCAGCGCTCAAACCTTCGCGAGTTATCGCGAGCAATGCCGTCGGCAGCGTTGCTGAGGGCGCGGCGCCACCGCCAATCACGGATTCGCCATCCGAGACTTCTACCGTCAACCTGGGCGATTGCAGTTTGTTCGCAACCGCTTCCGCGCGCCTTCCGATCTCGTCTTTCGACAGCCGCATCATGCGCACAGCAGGAATCGCACTGTGCTCGCCTTTCACGTAGGCAAGCAAGGTGGCTTCGAGGGCTGCGTAGGTCAATTTGTCGGCTCGCAGGGCGCGGAACAACGAATTCGAACGCATACGGGCGATCAGATCGCTGCGGCCGCTCAACATTCCCGCCTGCGGCCCCCCTAACAATTTGTCGCCACTATAGGCGATAACGTCCACGCCTTGACGGAGGCTGTCGAGCACACTTGGTTCTCCATTTACGCCAACCGAACGCAAGTCGAACAATGCACCGCTGCCTAGGTCTTCCACCAGCGGGATGTTGCGTTTGCGAGCCAGGGCCACCAATTCTTCGATTTGCGGTTGCTCCGTGAATCCGGTGATCTGGAAGTTGGAGCGATGCACGCGCAGCAGCAGACGGGTTTTTTCGTTGATCGCACGTTCGTAGTCGCCGATGCGGGTGCGATTAGTTGTTCCCACTTCCCGCAAGATGGCATTCGATTTCGACATGACATCTGGGATGCGGAATGAGCCCCCGATCTCGACTAACTCCCCCCGGGAGACGATAACTTCGCCCTGGTCCGCTAGCGTGTTGAGGGCAAGCAGAACCGCGGCGGCATTGTTGTTGACGACGATGGTGGAGATTCTTGGTTCGGCCGCACGGGCGAGGACGTCCGCGCCTGCACTTTCATCGAGGAGTTTGCGGAACAGGCGGTCAACGTGTACATCGCGTTTGCCGCGGTCTCCTGTTTCCAGGTCCAGTTCAAGATTGGAATAACCTGCCGCGATCTCGCCGATGTGCGCGAGCGCCGACGCCGGGAGCGGGGCGCGCCCTAGATTCGTATGGAGAATGACTCCGCTGGCATTGATCACGGTGCGGAGCGAATATTTCAACGCTTGCCGAACTTGCCTGGCCACGGCGTCGCCGAGTCCGGAAAGAGCCAGATCAAGCCCATTCCCGTCGAGCCGTCCGGCGGCAATTTCCTCACGCAGAGACGCCAACACGGTGCGAGCGGCGGCGGTGACCGCAGCCTGTCCTTCTTTTGCAGCGAGGGCCATCAACTCCCGGCTGCGCTGGAGTTCGTCTACCGAGGGAAGTTTGCGGTACAGCTCGGCGCTAGAGTCGATTTTCACCGGCATTGATTATCCCACTGGCAGCGTCGTAAGACCAAGGCGAGCTGCTCGGACTTTGCTACCCCACTTCTACGAGGCCGTAGCTTTTGTGCCAACGAGTGCGCATGTGACCCAGGGCGGCGTCGATTTCTTCTTGAGTGATTTCTGAATTTGGACCCGCGAGGACTGCGGCGGCCTCCCGCTTGGCGGCTTCGAGCAGCTGGCGATCGCGGATCAGGTTGGCCACCTGGAAGCTAGGCATGCCGGCTTGGCGTGTGCCGAAGAATTCACCGGGACCACGAAGCTCTAAGTCCAGTTCTGCAATTTGGAATCCGTCATTGGTGCGGACCATGGCGTCGAGTCGGCGTTCCCCGTCTTCGGAAACTTTGCCGCCAGTCATGAGGACACAGTACGACTTGGCAGCTCCTCGGCCGATGCGGCCACGCAGCTGATGGAGTTGGGATAGCCCAAAGCGTTCGGCATGTTCAATGACCATCATCGTGGCATTGGAGACGTCCACGCCAACCTCAATCACGGTGGTAGCTACCAGAATGTCAATCTCACCCTTCTGGAACAGGCGCATGACTTGTTCTTTCAGGTCGGGCTCCATGCGGCCGTGCAGAACAGCGACCTGCAAGTCAGGGAAGATGCGCTTGCTCAGCTCTTTGTACATCTTCATCGCCGCTTTCAGTTCAGTCTCTTCGTTTTCTTCGATCACCGGGTAAACCACGTAGACCTGGTGCCTCGCGGCGACTTGTTTGCGTACGAAATCCCAGACCTCGGGGGAGCGCTCATCCGATACGCAGCGGGTCACGATGGGAGTGCGTCCGGGGGGCATTTCGTCAATCACGCTGACATCAAGGTCGCCGTAAAGCGTCAGAGCTAGTGTGCGCGGGATCGGGGTTGCGGTCATGACCAGCACATCGGGCTCCGGGGACGCTGCCGAGCCTGGCTCGGCCGGGACAGGTCGAAGACCCGTCCCCACACGATCTTCGCTTGATTTCTTCATCAGCTTGAAACGCTGGAGAACTCCGAAGCGATGTTGCTCGTCCACGATCACCATGCCCAGTTTGGCGAACTCTACTTTTTGCTCGATCAGGGCATGGGTTCCAATTACGAGTTGAGCGTTACCCTGGACGATGTGGCGGCGGGTCTCGCGTTTGCGGTCATCCTCCATCGAGCCAGTCAGGAGCACAACCCGGTAGCCCGCACTTTCCAGGATGCGGCGAGCCGAGAAGTAGTGCTGTTGCGCAAGAATTTCCGTAGGCGCCATCAGTGCGACCTGGTATCCATTTTCCATTGCGATAATGCCGGCTTCGAAGGCGACAATGGTCTTGCCCGAGCCAACGTCGCCCTGCAACAAGCGGCGCATGGGAGACGGTTTTTCCATGTCGGAAGCGATTTCCTTCAGCACCCGCTTCTGCGCGCTGGTGGGATGGAAGGGGAGAACCTTTTTAATGGCTGCGCGGGCACGATCATCCAATCGAAACGCGATGCCGGTCTGCGTCTTCTGTTCGCGACGTTTCAGCTCAAGTCCAAGCTCGACAAAAAACAGCTCTTCGAAGATGAGGCGCACATGAGCCGGAGTGCGGGAGGACAGCAGATCTTCGATACTTTCTCCGGGATCGGGCCAGTGAACTTTCTGCAATGCTTCCCGAGGCGAGATCAGGCTAAGATGACGGCGCACAACCGCTGGGACAGGGTCAGGCAAATCCGGTGGCATGTTTTCAAGCGCGGTGTGGATGATGCGACGGAACCAGCGGGAGGTCAGACGGCCTTGGCCGGCGGATTCGTAGATGGGCACGATACGGCCGATTTCGAGCGAAGCCGCCAGCTTCTGCTCGGCTGAGTCGGCGACTTGGTCTGCTTCTCCGATGATCTCGAATTGAGGTTGGGTGAGTTGAAGTTCGCCGCCACGGTAGTCGCCCTCGACCTTGCCGTATAAGGCGACGATCTGGCCGGGTTTGAACTTGTCTCGAAGATAAGTGGCGTTGAACCAGATGCACTTTAGCCGCGTCCTGCCCTGCCCGGCGGTCATCTGAAAGATGGGCATACGGCGGGTACGGAAAAGGCCGGAGGTCCGGACTTCAGCAATCACGGTGGCCATCTCGCCCGCGCGCAGTTCCGAAATGCTTCTCGGGTTCAGCCGGTCTTCGTACCGGAATGGCAGGTAGTGCAACAGGTCGTCGAGAGTCTGAATGCCTTTAGCAGCCAGCACTTCGGCGAGCTTGGGGCCGATCCCTTTCACGAATTGAACGGAGGTGCCCGTTTGCAGCATCTCAAGGGATGTTAGCAGGAGGCATCGACGGTGCTATAGCCCGCCAGATGTTTGACTCCGAGACCGGTCTTTAATATCGAGATCAAAGTATGTCGAAGTCAGCAACCAACTTTATCCATGCTCTGGTGGCGGTCCTCGCCGGAAATGCGGCCTACTTCTTACTGGTGAGGTATCTGCCGCCAGGAGCGCGCCACGTGCCTTTCCGCATCGATCTTGGGCTGGTGGTGGACTTCTGGTTCTGTCTGGTGGCGTTCGGCATGATCAAAACCATAGCCGGCCGGAGACGGCATTCCGACGGTTCAAGAGGCTAACCACACTGGTCCTCTCTCGCGCTAATTCTTTCCCTTACCCTGCAAAACGATCTCGTCTGGACGCGATTTGGCCGGATTTTGGACAATCAGGTGGCTGAAACCCTCCCGCTACAACAAGTTACTTTCGGAACCTCGGTAATCGGGAGAGGCCGGGCTAGAATTGGCCAGCGCCTATGCAGAAGATCTCCATGCTGTACGACGCGAGTCAGGCAGTACTATCCACATTTGAGCTGGATGAGGTGCTGCAGCAAATCCTGACCATCGCCCGGGACTATTTCCATCTGCAGAACGTCGCTATCCTTTTGCGGGAGAAAGACGAACTCTATGTTCGTTGCCAGGTCGGCTGGGATGACGGTCAAGACACGATCCGGCTTCCGATAGGCACGGGAATCACAGGGACGGCTGCTCGCCAGAAACGCCCTGTCTACGCGGCCGACGTCAGCAAAGACTCACGTTACATCTTGTCGGCAAAAGCCACGCGTTCGGAACTGGCAGTCCCCCTAATGGTGCGCGACAACGTGGTCGGAGTGCTGGATTGCCAGAGCGAAAAGCTTAACCGCTTCGATTCAGACACCATAGACCTGCTGACGTTATTTTCCACCCAAGCTTCCATGGCCTTGCAAAATGCCCGTCTCTACTCGCTTGAGCGGCACCGTGCCTCGCAACTGGAAGCGATCAACATCATCGCGCAGCAGATGACTGCCGTGCTGGATTTGAAAGAGTTGCTATCCAAAGTGTGTTTGCTGATTCAGGAGGCTTTTCAGCTCTGTCACGTGTCACTGCTGCTCAAGGACGAGGAAGAGCTAGTGCTGCGGGCAAGCCATGGGAAGCTCACGGGGGCTCCCAAAGAAGGGCTGAAGGCTGCAGAAGGCTTGTGGCATCGAGCCTTGGATGCGGGAAAGACGCTGATCGAGAATGATGTGAAAGCGGTTTCCGGGGTCGGGCTATACGTTGAAACTGGCTCCAGCATGTGCATTCCTCTGGTTTCCTTTGGACAGACGCTTGGTGTTTTGGTGTTGGATACAACCCAGACCGGAGCATTTAACGTCAACGACACGCAGCCGCTCGAATCGGTGGCCGACATTTGCGCCACCGCCATCCAGAATGCTCATTATGTGGAGCGGGTAAAACAGTTGGCGTACCTGGACGGCTTGACCGGGATTTTCAATCGCAGGTTCTTCGAATTGCGGATCGCGGAGGAAATCGAGCGGGCACGACGTTATAACACCGGCTTGGCTGTGCTCATGATTGATATTGATCAATTCAAGCGATTGAACGATGAATTTGGGCATCTCCTGGGAGACGAGGTGCTGCGTCAGGTATCTTCGATTTTTCATCAGCAACTACGGAAGATCGACGTTCTTTGCCGCTACGGAGGGGAGGAGTTCGCCATCCTGCTCTCTCAGACGAATGCAGTGCACGCTTTGGGAATCGCGGAGAAGCTACGCAAGAGCGTGGAGGCGTGGCAGTTCCCGGGTGTTCCCAGGCCAGTTACCATCAGTGCAGGAGCTGCCAACTTTAAAGAGCACGGTAGCACGCGCGACGAATTGGTGAAGGCGGCCGACGCAGGCTTGTATGCCGCAAAACAGGCGGGCCGGAATCGGGTTTGTCTGGCTCCGGCTCCGAAGCGCGGCTTCGCGCAGGGGTCTGGAATTTAGTTCGCCTTACTGCCTCCACTAAAAACACATTTGTCATCCCGAGCGCGACAGTTCGTAGTGGGACCCGATCAGAATTCGCTGCTGGGTCCTTCGAATTCCTGCCTCAGTTCTCTCTCGATCTCGCGCTGATGGTCTCGCCAGTCTCGTTGCAGATCGCGTAATTGCCTTTTGAGCTCTTCGTTACGCCTTTGGGCATTACGAGTTTGGCGTTCAATCTCGGGTTTGACCCGCTCAAGTTCGCGATTGATGACCGCTTCCATTTCCGGTTGGAGGTGCGCCATTTCAGATTGCAGCCGGCTCATTTCCTCCCGCGTAGCGGCGTCGATTTCGGGGATTTCCACTTCCATACTCTCGCGGAGGTCAGACTGCTTGCGTTCCGGCAAAGTAATGGTGATGACCTGTTCTTTTCTATCGCGAATCACGCTGATGCTGGCGGTGTTGTCCTTGCGCGAACGCAGAGCATGACTGAAGTCCCCACTGTCACGAATCGGTTCACCATTGATCTTGGTGATTACGTCCCCGGCGCGAAAACCGGCTTTGTCGGCCCGGCTGCCTTTTTCTACAGAACGAACCAGAACTCCCTGGCCGTTCTTGGCTCCAAAGAAATCTCCGAGCTGCGGCGTAAGGTTCTCGACCATCAGGCCACTGCGCGCCGAGGAATGAACAACCACGATAGAAACCGGCAAATCCATGTCGGGCATCATGGGCATGGCGGGCATCATGGGCATGTTGAATTTGAATTTCTTTGGATCCGGACCAAAGTTGTGAGAGTAGCTTTGCTTGCGATCCCCGAGCTCCGCCTTGATCGTCATCGCCTGCCCGTTACGGATGATGCCTAGGGTCACGACCCGGCCGGGCGGAGTCTCACGGATCATGCGGCGCAATTGTTCGACGCTTTGCACGTCGGCTCCATTCAGGGTCAGGATCACGTCCTGCTCTTTGATCCCAGCCTTGCCGGCGGGCGCATCCTCATCGACCATCGTCACTTCCACGCCACGCTCGTCTTTCAGATGCAGAGCCGACAGGCGGTCGGGAGTGATGTCACGCGTGTCTACGCCGAGATACGATCCGCCACCCAAATCCTCGCTGGGAAAACCATAAGCATCGCTGGTCTCCAAAGTAAGCTGATCGGCTGCATAGCTTGTCGCTGCCAGCGCTGGCAGTAGTATCAATGTAATTAAGATTGTGTTGCGCATGTTCACCCTCCAGAATCAGCACGATTGCCGCTAATGGCTCGCCCGGCGAAAACTGATGTCTCCGGTCGTCGTACGCACTTTCAGCGTCGGACCGCCACCATTCAGACTTCCTTCCGCTGTCACCGTCTTCGGGCCATAGTCGCCGCCCTCCGTGGTCACTTTGATCTCGGGAAAATCCGAGCGAATATTGTGCCCGTTGGCAACTTCGATCGACGCACGAACGCTGACGTTCACGTTGGGCGCCAGATAAACCGTGATATCACCAGCCGACGTTTCAAGCTCGGAATCGTGGCGCTCCCCGTCCCCAGGAACAAACTTCGCTACGATCCCGCCGGCTCCGGTTGCCGCTCGTGCCGATGGCACCCCATTTAATTCAATGCTCCCCCCGCCCGTCTCGGCGCGGACATTGCCCTTGGCGGAGGTCAGGCGGATGCTCCCCCCGCCCGTCTCCATTTCTGCAGGACCACCGATATCCCCCAAATCGATGCTGCCGCCGCCCGTGCTCGCCTTCACTCGTCCGGCACAGCGCTCCACCTGGATGCTCCCGCCGCCCGTCTCCAGCACCGCTCCCTGCAGGCCGGAAACGATGGTCACGCTTCCACCGCCGCTCTCAGCCTCAATCTTCCCCTTCGCCGAATTGACCTTGATCGAACCACCCCCCGTGTGCAGGCTCACGTCGGAAGCCACTGTCCCCACGTCAATGCTGCCGCCACCGGTTTCGGCATTGACCGCCCCTCCGATGTCATCGACACGAATACTTCCCCCGCCGCTTTGTGCATCCACCCGGCCCGTGATTCCAGTCGTGCTGACGCTGCCACCCTCGGTCTCGATTTTTACCTCATTCATCTCCCGTGGGACGTTGATTACAAAATCGCCGGAGAACTTGTGCGGCCTCCCGCCCTGCCAATCGCCTTCGATCCAGGCCGTATCCCCATGGACATAAGCGGTGATCTTGTAGGAATCAAATTCGCGCCGGGCCCTGTCTTCCGAACCGCTGTAGGAATGATTACGTATGACGTAGCTGATACTCTGGTTCGAACCGCCTTCTACGCGCACTGAGCCAATGTCTACTTTGACTTTCAGATTCCTGGCAATCGCCAGAGATCCGGTGATCTCCTGCGTCCAGTTTCCGCCGTCACCATAAACGCGGGTCTGTTGCGCGCTTGCCAGCGGCAAGGTCAACAACAGAACCGCGACGAATTTAGAGAGTTGCTTCAACATTCACCTTCTGTTCTCATCCTGCACCGCCAACTAAGTCGGCTGGATAGGCCTGAGCCCATCCCCACACACCTTTTCCTCGGGCTCCTCAATCAAATTCCGGGAGCTCGGACAGCACCGTACGCGCTTGCGACCGAATGTATTGGTTTTGGTCGCTCTGCGCGAGCTTTGCTAGAACCGCACGCACGCTGCTGTCGGCTCGTACCGGTTCCAGCAGATGCAGCGCTTCGGTACGAGCCCCGGGATTGGAATCCTGCAACAGGGCCTCAAGCAGTGCGTCGCGCACCCGCGGATCGCTCTTCACGTACGCACCCAAGCCATCCAGCGCCTTCAGGCGCACTCCCGGATTCGAGTCATAGCGCAGGGCATACATGAGCGCCTCGCGAACGTGAGAGTTATTCGGCTCCTGTGTTAGAAGATCGACGGAATCCATCCGCACTCCCGAGTTGTAATTATTGCGGGCCGCGAAGAGCAACAATTGCTGGATACGCTGATCGTTGAGCGACCCTTGCGCTTCCTGCGTAGAAACTGTGTTGTACTTAATGCTGATGTGGTTCGATCCGGGATTCTGCGTGATGGATTGAATACCGGTGATCGACGATTCGGCCGGTGCGCTGACAGGACCCGAGGCAATCGAGGCGCCACCGCTGCCGCTCAAAACCTTATAGGTGGTTCCAATGCCGCCGGCAAAACCAACGATGAAGATGGCTGCGGCGAGCGCGGGAGCAAAACGAACCTGACGAAGCCAGGCAGCAGGATCGAAAATCAGCCGATGCCAAAATCGGTCCTGCTCCGCGGATTCAAGCCCTTCCTGCAGCCGCATGCGGGAAGCCGCAACCAGGTTGGGTGAAGGCTCCTCGACCGGCAACTCCGACAGCATGGCGTGGAATTTGCGCGTCGTCTTGAGCTCGGCCGTGCAATCGGCGCAGCGTGCCAGATGTTGCTCCAGTTCATACCGCGCATCATCGGGCAGCTCGTTGTAGACGTACAGTAGAACGTTTTCTTTAACCCACTCGCATTTCATAATCGCACCCCTTCTGGGGAAATTTCTTTTTCTGTAGAGTCTGCACACTCATCTCATATCCGCTAGCGCGCCACGCAATTTCTGAGTGGCGCGGAACAACGTATTCTTCGCCGTTTCTTCCGTCGTATTCAGCACTTCACCTACCGTCCGCAACTTGAGTCCGTGATAATGCTTCAATTCAAAAACCATCCGCTCCCGGGGAGTTAGCTTTTCCAGAGCATGACCGATGCGCTTGCCCAGTTCGCGGCGCATCAAGTCGCGCTCGGGATTCGCGCCAGAGCGTACGTCGGGAACTTGATCGAGTACATCGTACTGCTCTCCCGCCGCGTCCGTCGCCACCGGAGCGTCTTCCTTACGCACCTGCCTTTTCCGCAGATGATCGAGGCAGAGGTTGGTCACGATGCGGTAGATCCACGTGTAGAAAGAGCATTCAAAGCGAAAGTTGCCGATGCTCTTGTAGGCCTTCAGGAAGGCTTCCTGGTAAACATCCTGGGCTTCGTGTTCCGACCCGGTAAGGTGGATCGCGAGCCGCAGCACCGCCTGGTCGTAGTGCCGCACTAGCTCCTCGAACGCAGTACGGTTGCCCCGCTGCGCTTCGCGGACCAGTAAAGTGTCATCGATACGCCCTGAAGCCTGACCAGCCATATCATCCCGGATTGGGGGGTCCTGGATTCCGCCAGCTTCTTCCCTGGGGTCCCGTCTCACTGCCGGGTAACACTCGCCAACTGCAAACCGTATAACCCACGCATCGGCCGGCATATTTTCCTTGTCCTCGAATGCACCGGGACGCCATTGCCGTTCTTCCCGGTTGCATAGCTATGGACGGCCCAAGAGCCCAACCGTAAGCAGGAATTATAGGAGTCTGGAGGGATTGTTTGCCGAAAAAGAAAGACCTAACCGAATGGAAGCACAAAGGTAATGTAGGTCGCGTGCGTCTCGCGGTGCAAAAAGCGAAAGGCGGCGCGGCACGCCGCCCCCCACGATTATTCTGCCACTGTTTCCTTCTCGATAACCACCTTCAAATGTGCAGTCACGTCCTTGTGCAGCTTGATGGGAATCATGAATTCACCCAAAGTCCGCAGCGCCTCGTGCAGCTGGACTTTACGGCGATCCACATTAAAGCCCTTTTTCTCAAGCGCATCTCCAATGTCACTGGACGTGACAGATCCGAATAGCTGATCGTGCTCCCCGGAACGGCGCTGGAAAGAGACCGAGACGCCGTCGAACTGTTTGGCCAGTTCTTCCGCTTGCGTCTTCTCCTTGGCCGAACGCCGCACCGACGCCGCCTTCATCTGCGCGATCACCGCCTTGTTGCCGGCGGAGGCCTCAATGGCCAGCTTCCGCGGCAGCAGATAGTTCCGTCCGAAGCCCTCGGCAACCTTTACCACGTCCCCGCGCGAACCGAGCTTGGCTACATCTTCCTTAAGAATGACTTCCATGGATAACTCCCGTTCTAAAATGTTTACAGGCGAAAAACTGCCGAATGCTCACGCACTAGACTGAGAAAAACAATCCGTGCGAATCCGTGGCCGCTTTTTATGCAGCTCGCCCGGCAAACGGCAGCAAGGCAATATTGCGTGCCTGCTTGATCGCCAGAGACAAGCGCCGCTGATGCGGGGTGCAGACGCCCGTCAGACGCCGCGGCACGATCCTTCCGCTCTCCGCCACGAACTGCGCGAGCAGACGAATGTCCTTATAGTTGATAGCCTCGATCTTTTCGACGCAGAACTTGCAAACTTTCTTGCGGCGGAAATACTTGCGTCCACCCCCACCACCTTCGCGGCCCCCGCCTGGTCCGCCCGGACGTGAAGCGGGACGCCGTTCGCCGCGATCGGGCCGGTCGCCGGAGGATGATTCGGATGTTCTAGTTTCGTCAGCCATGTTGCTCCTTAAATCGTTGTTTGTTAGTCCCTGGTCGTTAGCATTCTCGTCGTCGATTCGTGTTGGCCAACGACCAGCGGCCAACGACTAACGACCCGATCCTACGCTGTTGCCGCAGGCGCTGCTCCAGCCACCTCAACCGGTGGCGCGAGTGCCGCTGCTTTGCGCTTCGCGTCCTTGATCGCCTTGATCTTATCCAACCGCTTCTGCTCTTCGTCAATGCGAACGGTGAGGAATTTGATCACCGGCTCGGTAACCCGCAACCGGCGCTCCAATTCGTGAATCAGGCCACCACCGCCTTCGACGGTGAGCAGCACATAAATGCCGTCGTGAAACTTTCGGACCGTGTAAGCCAGCCGCCGCTTACCCATGCGTTCCACGCTCTTCACCTGACCGGACGATCCTGCCACCGCCGTCTCCAGCGTGGAAATAAGTTTGTCCTGGTCCTCCTCCGCCATATCAGGCCGGACGATAAACATGAGTTCATACGTACGATTCATTCCATTCTCCATCTGCCGCAGATCTTCAGATCCGAGTTCCCCGTGCAAATCCGTGGCTAATCTTTTTCCGCCTCGCCCTTGCGGTTAAAGCGGTTCATCGCTGCAGCCGCGCCGTCAGTCAAAATGGCTTTCACCGCATCGGCTGCAACATCGAGCATTTCGTCGACAACTTTGAGCTGCGCCTTGCGAAACGGCGCCAGCAAATAACTCATCCCGTCTTCAATCTTGTGATCCGGCGCAACCCCCATTCGGATCCGCAAAAAATCCTGCGTACCGAGAGCGTTGATGATGGACTCAATCCCGTTATGCCCCGCCGAACTACGCTTCCTATGAATGCGAAGCGTGCCCAGCGGAAAATCGAGCTCATCCTGAATCACAATCAGGTCTTCTTCCGGCCTGACCTCATGCTTGCTCACCAGTTCACGCACCGAGATACCGCTCAGGTTCATGAAAGTCTCGGGCTTGGCCAGCAGAACCGGCTCCGCACCAATCGTTGCCCTTGCCGTCAACGCGCGGCACTGACGATTTCTAACTTCAACCGCGTACTCGTTCGCAATCCGGTCAACGCTAAGAAATCCCAAATTGTGAGGCGTAAACTGGTACTCCACGCCCGGATTGCCCAACCCCACAATAAGTTTCACGCAACCTGTCCACCACAGAGGCACAGAGTCACAAAGAAAATCCCAGATATTATTTTTCTCTCTCGCACTCTTGCATGCCTTCTCTGTGTCTCTGTGACTCTGTGGTGAAATGCTATTTCTTTTCTTTCTTCTCGGGCTTCTCCGCCTTCTCGGCGGCAGGCTCCGCGCCTTCCTCTCCAACCTCCTGCTTGCCCTTCTTAATAACCTCGGGCTCCGCAGGAGTGGCTCCAGCTTCGGCAGCGACCGCCTCGGGCGTGGCCACCACTTCTTCTTTCACCGAGATGACCGTAGCGACTGGCTGGTTCGGATCGCTCAGGAACTTGAGTTTGTCACTGTGTGGCAGATCAGACACGCGCAACACCTTGCCGAAGACCAATTCAGAAACATCCGCCTCAATCGATGCCGGAATGTCGCTTGGCAGGCACTCGATTTCCACCTCGCGAAGAATCTGTTCAAGAATGCCGCCTTGCTGCTTGACGCCGGCGGCCTCGCCCTTCAGCACGATCGGGACATTGACGGTCAACGTCTTGTCCATGGCGATCCGCTTGAGGTCGATGTGCAGCAGCGCCCCTTTAATGGGCTCGTACTGCCAGTCCACGATCATCGCCTTGGTGCGCTCGGCGCCGTCGAGAGCCAGATCAAAAATAGTGTTATAGCCTGTCTGCGAGTGCAGAATGCGCGAGACCTGCCGCGGATCTACGCTCACCGGCACCGAGTCTTTGCCGGCACCATAGAGCACCGCCGGAACTTTGCCCTCGCGGCGCACACGGCGGGCGTCATTCTTAGTACCAGCCGTCCGTGGCTGAGCTTCCAGTAAGGTATTTTCGGTTGCAGTTGCCATAATTAGATTCCTATCTACAGAAATAACTTGCTGACGGATGTTTCTTCGTGAATCGATTGGATCGCACGTCCGATCAAGCCCGCGATCGACAAAACCCTGATCTTCGGTTCTTTCCGAGCCGCCTCGCTCAGCGGAATCGTGTTAGTCACCACCACTTCCGCGAAGTGAGACTGCGAAAGGTTTTCCACGGCTGACCCGGAAAGTACCGGATGCGAAGCGCAGGCATAAACCTTGCTGGCGCCCTTCTGCATCAAAGCACTGGCAGTTTTCACCAGCGTACCAGCCGTATCGATCAGGTCGTCGATGACCAGGCAAGTCCTGCCGTTCACATCGCCGATCACGTGCATGACTTCGGCCACATTCATCTCCACGCGGCGTTTATCGACAATCGCCAGCGCGGAGTCCATCTTCTTGGCGAAGAAGCGAGCCCGCTCCACCCCGCCCGCATCGGGCGAAACCACAGTCAGGTTCGGCAGGTTCAGCTTCCTGAAATGATCCACCAGCACCGGTGACGCGAACAGATGATCCACCGGAATGTTGAAGAACCCCTGGATCTGGGGTGCGTGCGGATCAATAATCAACGCCCGATCGGCCCCCGCGGTGGTCAACAAATCCGCCACCAATTTCGCAGAAATCGGCGCCCGCGGCTTATCCTTGCGGTCCTGCCGGGAATAACCGTAATACGGGACGACAGCCGTAATGCGCCGCGCCGAAGCTCGCTTCAACGCGTCGATCATCAGCAGCAACTCCATCAAGTGCTCGTCCACCGGACGGCAAGTGGGCTGCATTACAAAGACGTCAGCGCCGCGCACGTTCTCCTGAATTTGCGTGTACGCCTCGCCATCGCTGAAGCGCGTGACCAGCGCCAGCCCGCGGCTCATGCCAAGAAAAGCGCAGACCTCATCGGCCAGCGCCTCATTGGCGGTGCCGGAGAAGATCTTGAACTTATCGTCGACCCGGCCGCGTTGAGGCTTGCGCTCCGGCTTTTCCTCCGCGCCCATCAGAGCCTTCTTCTCCGTCGCTGTCGCAAGAGTTGCCATAAGTTCGGCGCTTCCAAGAGCGCTTTTCTGGCTGGGCCGCTAGGATTCGAACCTAGACAAAGTGCTCCAAAGGCACTTGACCTACCATTAGTCGACGGCCCAGTTTCCTGAAAAACGGTTTCAATTGTCGGTTGACGATTGGCTGGCTCTTTTAGTGTAACTCGCCGCCCAGAATCGGCAATCGGAAATTGTCAATCGAAAATCTTCTTCCAGTACTGCGGGCGCGTCAGCGTGGTCGTGGCCGTGGCCGGAACGCCGTCCGTGCGCAGCCGAGCCGCAGCTTTCTCGGCCGCCTCGCGAGCTGCGAACAACCCGTAAGTCGCGGAACCGGAACCGGACAGTGAAGCATAAAGCGCGCCGGCCCGTTCGAGCACACGCTTCACCTCACGCAATTCGGGATATTTAGGAAAGACGACTTGTTCAAAGTCGTTTTCAATCCCGGTACGGACGAGGTCGAGAAGCAGTGTCTCGGCCCGGCCCCTGCCTTTGCTCACAGGGACACCGGATAAAGCCCTCCCAGACTTATGCTTATCTTGTTTCTGTTTGATCTGGGACTGACTGCCCAGCCACGCCGAAAGCACGCGACCGAACTCAACCATTCTATCGGACGCAGCCGGAAGCGTCAATTTACCCGAAACCTCAGGCTCGCGCGAGACCAACAAATCCCAATCCGCAAACGCCTTCGGAGTCGAAACGCCAATCTCGGGAGTCGCCACCACACAAACAATCGCTGGCAAATCCGGCACCGGGTAAACTTCCTCGCCCCGCCCCACCCCCAACACCGTCCCGCCAACCAAAAACAGAGGCAAATCCGATCCAACCTCCGCCGCAATCCGCAATCTCTCAGGCGCGGACATCTCTTTCTTCAAAACCCGTTCCAGCGCCAAGACTGCGGCCACAGCGTTCCCCGAAGCTCCGCCCAATCCACCCTGCACCGGCAACCGCTTCTCAATTTCAATCACCACGCGCCCACTCGCCTTGAGCTCCACCATCGCGCGCTCGACGACCAGATAGCAAGTGTTCGATTCATCTGTCGGCACCCGCGAATCGTCACAACGGATTTCGATTCCCGAACCACGCCGAACCGACACGCGAACGATGTCATGCAACGCAATCGTCTGATACACCGTTCGCAGCTCGTGAAACCCATCCGGACGAAGCGCGCCAATCCGCAGACCGAGATTGATCTTGGCAAACGATCGAACGGTGACAGACATGGGGCTTGATTGTAAGGTTTCGAGCGCCAAATTTCGACTCTTGCGCCCGACTCAGCAAGCTGGGCGCGTTAATCTTTATTGTTGAACGCGATTATTGAACGAGGTTCGGCTGGGACCTGTGCTGGAAGTCACAGTTGAAGTTGTCGAGAACTAACGGCAGCTACCTCGGCGTCAAAAGAAACGCGTGGAGTGTGGTGCCGTTGCGCGTACCATAGCCGACAATCTTCCCAGCGTCGTTGATGCCATTGGCCACGTCGAGCTCCCATCCCGAGTTCGCAGGGATCAGCTTGTTCAAATCCAACATCTTCCGTCCGTTGTAGACGAAGGCGTGGTAACTCCCGGTCTGGTCATAAGTGCTCTGGCCGACTACGATACCCGAGTCATTGATCCCGAAACCCCAACTTGCGGAGCCGGAAATAACGCCCAAATCCTTGAGTCTTCCGCCGGTCGCGATGAACGCGTGCAGGTCGCCGTTGGAGGTGTAAGCATCACCGGCGATCTGGCCTTTGTTGTTGATGGCGTAAGCCTGGCTAAAGCCTCCTCCGAGTGTTCCAAGCTGTTTCATCTTTCCATTTTTCCAAACGAAACCGAAAAAACCATTTGTGGCCCAAGAGGTTCCCACTACAATGCCGGCGTTATTGATCCCGTTTGCGCTACTCCAGCCTTGTCCACCGAGTGTTCCTAAGCTGATCATCTTGCCGTTGCTGTAGAGAAAGGGAAAAACTCCGCCGTCGCTGGTGTACGAGGAGCCCACCACCTGACCGGAATCATTCACGCCGTACGCCGCCGCAGTGCCTCCACCGAGATCGCCAATATCGACCAGCTTTCCGTTGACAGTCACAAACGCCCGATATGTGCCTGCCGCGTTGGTGGAATATCCGGCGACCTGAGCCGACTTGTTGATAGCGTTTCCGATCGCTTTACCACCGCCGAGGCTCCCCTGGTCGGCCATTTTGCCTTTCGAGTAAAGGAAGACTACACCGTTGCCGCTGGAATCTCCGGCCATTCCGGTGATCTGTCCACTGACGTTGATCGCCTGCGCTTGACTGAAGTTCCCGCCGGGTAGGTCACCGAGGTCGGTAATCTTATAGCTTTGGGCCGCACATAACGAAGCCGCACACAGAACTAAAGCCAAAAACAGCCGGAGAGATGCGTTCATGTTATTTTCCTTCCTCGATCGAATCAGAAGCGGCAACATTCTCCGTGATCTTCAACGCCAGATTGTCAAAGGCGTGTCAATTTCTTGTCATTTGAAACGACAATAGAAAAGTTGAAGTTCGCTGTGACTCTGTGGTGAAGGGCTAGTTTCTCCGTTTGTAGTAGATCGCGAACTCAAACCCCGGATTCGCCGGGAATAATTCCGCCACTTTCCTCAACCGCTCCGCCATCTGCGCCGGAGCCAGCAGCGGATAGTCGCGCTCCCGTAAATCGTAATAGTCAACATCAATAAACAAAGACAGCAAGTAAATGGAAATCGCGTCGGAGAAAGTCGCCATAAGGTATTCGTTCTTATGCTTCTCCGCATCCGGCCCATGCGCAGTCGCCGCCTTGCGCGACTCCCACGCATCCAGCGAAGTTTCTCCGCGAGCCCCGGCCTCGACCTGCTTCCACGCCAGATCGGCAAACTCCTGCGCCACTCCCGCTTTCTCGACCACGGCATGGCCCACGTTGATGTAGAACTCGAAAGCCACCGAGAATTTGTCGTCCATCAAGCGGGTGGAGATGAACACGCACTGCGAATCACCCAGCTCGATATTGCGATGACAAACCGCGTTGTCGCTGAGGGCCACGTCGTAGCGATCGGAAATCACGGTCTCCTCACCCTGATTCACCGTCAGCGGCACAAAGTAATAAGCCTTGCGCTGCAAAGCGGCGGCAGCAGAGTCGGGAACAGCAGCGACCATTCGCTCCAGATCAGAGGATGCGACGGTAACTTCGCCGACGATGGCATAGCAAATTCCATTGGGAGCTTGCGAGACCGGGCTCTGGCGGACAACCTCCTCCGGAGAACGCGTAAATGCGGGTGCAGCTTGCGACATAGCAGTATTCTAGCGCACTAGCCAAGCGGCCCTCGCCTGATGTGAATTGCGGCTCCACAACGGGTCAGCGGGACCAGATAGCGGCGTTACAATTAACAGCGATGCCCGCCAGGAAAAGCCTCGCCAGCCAACCTCGCTGGTACTGGATTCCCCTGCGAGTTTTGCTGGAGACGTTTCTCCTGACCCTGTTCTCGTTTGCCGTAAGCTTGCTGCTCGGTATTCTGGCAATCGTGGTCGCAGCGCGTCTGCGTGGCGTCCATCCCAATATGAGCACCGCGTATCGCCATGTCGCGTTCCCGGCCGCGGCAGCAGTCGGAGCCGTCGCGTTGGCCTCTGCCAGCGTGATCGAAATCCGCCACTACCGCCAGACCAAAGCCCTGGCCGAGATCGAACGAATAAGTCGGTGACTGTTTTTACGTAGGCGCGGTTGCCCTCGCCGGTAACGTCCTCGTTAGTGCGTTGATGGAAATTAAGGGAGCACGGGAAGTGGCTCGGGACCTTCGCGCTGGGGGTAAAAAGGCTCATTGGTTACAAGTTCTGCCACTCTCGCCAATTCACCTGCAATCAGAGATGCCTCTTTGCGTTCGTCATCATTTGGAGGGTCAATACAAGGCACATTGTGAATGAGAGCATGGCCAGCGAATTGAGGGTCCACTCTTATTCTGAGCTGATATGGGAGTGCGTGGACTCTGCCCACTGACAATTTGCAATATCCGTAATTCGTATCGAGATCAGCAACGGCATTTTCTGGCGTGAGTCCAACCGAAATGCCGTCGTGATGATCTGATCTCCTGTAGAAACACCCAGCCCTCACCTTTTGGTTTTTCCGGTGTCCGTTAAGGCTAAACGCCCTGTAAACGTCAGCATCGTCGTCTACTAGTTCACCCAAGTTGGCGGCGTTAGCGCCCATGCGTTATTTACTAAAAAACCACGCGAGTATACCCGAAAGCCCAGCTGGATTGGAGTTCTTCAGATCGTGGTGTACGACGCTACCGGCCACAACCTGTTCAAGGTAAACCTTAAGCAGGTTCGGCTGCGGGAAAAATGCAACAACTCTTTTATCTGGCTTTTCCCATGTCGCGTGTATTTCGCCGCAATATGGTTCGACCTCGGCGCCTCTGAGGTAATGGCTAGGAAGCACGCGCAAGAGCACTTGCTTTGCCCATATAACATTCTCTTGTGAGGGCCGTACCTCTCCAGTCTCGTAAAGCTTGTCATTTCCCGTAAGTCTATCGAGCGCAGAAAACACCTCTTCCATGTCCGCCAGAAAAGGCTCTGCCAGTCCTTGGGAAGATGACTGATACTTGAGTGACTCAAGTATCCCGTGTGGCGATGCGCTCGTGCTCATTGTGTTCCTCGTGTTCCTCAGGTGCCACGCTTGCGTTCTGTGGCGCTTGCTTTTCCGTATCACGCAGTAACCGTGCTTGTTGCAACAGGAACTGCCCGATTTCTTCTGCTGCCTTGGGAGTCAATACAATCCCAACTTCCACTTCTCGAAATATTCCGTCCTTACTCTCGCGTGCAAGCTCTGGCCCCAGACTCCCGTCTGGGGAGATGGCCTGCTCAATTACTTGGGGGATAGGGCTACGCTGATTGTATAAGGCTACAAAAACGGCTCTCTCTGGCGTCGGACCGCCGATGACGCCATCCACATGAATTACCTTGAAAAAATTCCCTTTTACGTAGTGGAACCTAACCTTGGATGGTGCGCTCTCGGCCATCACGGTTGCCTATACTCTCGTTGCGAGTCCTGGGTCCACGCAAGGCAAAAACTGCCATTACGGCCTTACGAAAGTACCTCACGTGTCACTACTATACTTGTGGAAAACCCAGAAGTCAATGAAAATAAGGGGGTTGTCGTGCCAGATGTACAACTTCGTCTTTCCTTCGTCCCCTTATGGGGTTTACGCAAGTAGTTGTTCGATGCTCCAAACATGATCTGCGATTCGGCCTTTCATTGCGGGCGTGACCCCGAGTGATGGGTGGACGCGGAACAGATTGTAGTAGGGAAAGTAGAAGCTGATCGCGGCTTTAAGGTGGGACAACTTCTTGCTGAAAGCTTTCGTCAGCCGCGTGTATCTCCTGTTCATCATTTGGATCGTGATGTTCTGGCGTTCGATGTTAGGACACTGCCCCTCGCCCGCGCCGAGAAGAGTTCATGCATTGATTCTTCCTGCAGCAAATGCCACGCCTCTTTGTAACGCGCATTCTGGGAAAGCGGGTTGTGAGGGGACAAACCAATCACATACTTTACCCGGCTGGCGATTTCGATCGGGATGATGTACCAGCTATCGTCTGGAATTACGTGGATCGCGAAAAAGTCTATCTCGGCGGCCGTGTAGGGCCTTCGCGCAGTGCCCCGGATTGTGCAGGCATAGAGCTTGCGTCTCCGGTTGCTGGTGGATTTGACTTGCACCCGCAAGAAGCGACCGCCGGTCTCCACCACGAAGTCATACCGGCTGCTGTCTCCCCAAGGTTTGATCACGCGGAGGCCGTGTTCTGCAGCGCGGGTCATGAAAAGCAGTTCTACCCATTCTCCGCGCAGCTTGAAGCCGCCGCGGGCGGTCCCACCTTCTTTGAACATTGAATTGTCCCGGAAATAGAAAACGCGGCCAGGAAGGGCCGCGTCTGAGAATTGATCTCTATTTCAATGCTAGCATTTTCAGAGGGGTAAACGTGCCATGCTTGGCAACTTTATATTTCCTGTATTATCATCAAGTTAAGCCCGATCGTGTACTTTTGCCCTATTGACAAGATTTTTCCCGAATCGGGAACTCTCTCCAAAATGTCTACGGAATTCTATCCCCGACGCGGTTTGTCCCACTGGCTCGCTTGCTCTGCTTTGCGTCTTTCGTGCGTTGAACCCAGTTCATCGTAAACCACCGTGATAGCCCCCGAACGAGTTATGCTGCCCACCACAGGCGCGTTGTAACTTCGACAAATGTTCCGCATTTCTGGCAAAGCTTGTATCAGTGCCTGGGCCATCTCAGGGCCGCTGAAATCTCCGCGCCCAAAATAGAACTCTCGGGCCCTGAAGCGCCTCACTGCCTCCCGCTCGAACTCGTTGTAGCGATTCCTCTTGTCTTTTGTCAGCACAACCCATGATCTGTCAGCTACGAACGTTAACCACACGTCGTCGTCTGTGCCACGGCTGAAATGCTGATGGTGGCATCGGAACTTCACATCGCTACCCGTTAAGGCATCCACGATTGGTTTGCAGTTGTCCAAGTTCTCATCCAGGAACAGGATGAAATCGTCAAGCTGCAACTGCTCTGGTTTCCCATCGGATAGCCTCTTCGATTTGTTTCTCTTCGAGGCCATACTCCTGGGCTAGATCAGGCACCGATTCTCTAGCATTAAACCGCGATGCGATCACTGCGGTCGCTATGCCAGTTCCAGCGATTACAGGCTTGCCGAACCCTATGGAAGGATTAATCACGATGTACTTGGGTTCCCCAGCACTTCGTTCACGCACGAACGGGTAGAACCTAAACTTGCCTTTGTCGTATTCAATTCGTTGCAGATGAATGCCGACGATTTGAGGAATGACGAACTGTCCTCCGCGAGAGATATTCAGTATGTTATCAATCTCTTTAATGAGAACGTCCACACCATCTGTAAAGAGAGGTTGTTCGACGAGCGGATGGCGAAATGAAGTTGTCGCGGAAAGATGTGCAACGGCACGACGAATCTTCGGTAAGCGCAGATCATAAATTTTACGCATTGCGGTCAGCATGTGGCATTCCAGCAGATTCATGAAGGACAGCGTGCGAGGATGCTTGCCAGCCACTTTAATCATCGGACGAATCTTACCCTGCCCGAATACCCAATATTCCAATGTCTTGATCGGGACGCGCAAATAGAGCGCTGCCTCCGACAGACCATACATCGGAAGCTCTAGATTTTCGTCTTTCACCAGGGTATGCATTACTAATCCGCGCCGCCCAGCGAGGAGTTTATCACGCCCCATTTATACTCGGAGTTAAACGTTTCTCATTCACTGAATCAGCGTTCCTCCGTTTGTTGGCTCTTCTTCTGGCGGGATGACTACCGCTGCGGCTACTCTGTCTCCCGCCTCGATGTTCAGCAAGCGGACGCCTTGGGCCGATCTTCCTGACTCGCGGATGAATTTGGATTCGATGCGGATGATTTTGCCGTATTGGCTGATCAGCATGACTTCCGCGTCTTCGGTGACCTGCGCGATGCCTACGACTTTGCCGTTGCGCTCGGTGGTCTTGACGTTGATCACGCCCTTGCCGCCGCGGTTGGTTAGGCGGTATTCGTCGGCGGCGGTGCGCTTGCCGTATCCGTTTTCGGTGACGGAGAGGATGAGCGAACCTTTCTTGCCGACATCTTCGACTTCGAGCGTCGCGTCTGCGGGATCTTTCGCAGGAGCGGGCGGCAGCACCGCATCGGGCTTGACGGTTGTGGCCATTCCTACTATGTAATCTTTTTCGTCGAGGTTCATGCCGCGGACTCCGGTGGCGTTGCGGCCCATGGAGCGGACGGCGGTCTCTTCGAAGCGGATGGCTTGGCCGTCGTGCGATGCCAGGAATACAATCTGCACGCCGTCGGTGAGGCGGGCGGCTACCAGCTCGTCGCCCTTTTCGATATTGATGGCGATAATGCCTCCGGCGCGGACGTGGGAGAAATCTTTCAGGTCGGTCTTTTTGACCGTGCCGTTGCGCGTGGCGAAGAAAACGTACTTGCCCTCTTCTTCGAGATTGCGGACAGCGAGAATGGTGCGAACCGTCTCGCCGGGTTGCAGCGCGAGCAGGCTGCCGACGTGTTTGCCTTTGCCGGCTGCGCCCACGTCGGGGATTTCGTAGACCTTCAGCCAGTAGACGCGTCCGTTGTTGGTGAAGATGAGAATGTAGGCGTGGGTCGAGGCGATGAAGAGATGCTCGACGAAATCTTCGTCGCGGGTCTTCATGCCCATGCGGCCCTGGCCTCCGCGGCGCTGATTGCGGTACGTAGAAATCGCCGTGCGTTTCATGTAGCCGGAATGGCTTACTGTGACGGCCATCTGCTCGTCGGCGATCAAGTCTTCGAGATGGATTTCGGCGGCTTCGTCCTCGATGACGGTACGGCGTTCGTCGCCGTAGAGCTTTTTGACTTCTTCGAGCTCTTTGATGATTACAGCGCGGAGTTTTTTCTCCGAGCCTAAGATCGATTCGAAATCGGCGATGTTGTCGCGCGTCTGCTTCAGCTCTTTGTTGATTTCATCAATCGACAGCCGGGTCAGGCGATGCAATTGCAATTCGAGGATGGCGTCGGCCTGAATCCCGGTGAACGGTTTTTCGGGATCCAACTTGGACGTGCGGCCGGTGGTGTTGATGTCGATCTTCTTGCCGCCAAAGTAGGCGATCAGGTTTTCGCGCGCGTCGGCGCGGTTGGCGCTGGCGCGAATGATGGTGATCACATTGTCGAGGTGATCGAGCGCGGTGAGGTAACCTTCGAGGATGTGCTCTCGATCTTTGGCTTTGTTCAGCAAATACGCCGTGCGTCGGCGAACCACATCCACGCGGTGATCGATAAAGAGCTGGATGGCCTGGATCAGCCCGAGCTCTTTCGGCTGGCCGTTTACAACGGCCAGGAAGATCATGGAAAAACCTTCCTGCATCGAGGTGTGCTTGAAGAGCTGGTTGAGCACGATCTGCGGTTCGCCGCCCCGCTTGAGTTCGACCACGATGCGCATGCCGTCGCGGTCGCTCTCATCGCGGATATCGCTTATGTCGTCGATGATCTTGTCATTTACCAGTTGCGCCATTCTTTCGATCAGGCGGGCTTTGTTTACCTGGTACGGGATTTCGGTGACTATGATTGCCTGGCGATCTTTGTTGAAGGTTTCGATGGCGGCTTTGGCGCGCATCATGAAGCGGCCGCGGCCGTGTTTGTAGGCTTCGAGGATTCCGCTTTTGCCATGGATGATTCCGGCGGTGGGGAAGTCTGGGCCTTTTACGATCTGCAGAATTTCTGCTAGTTGGGTCGCGGGATTGTTCACCAAGGTGATTGTGGCGTCGACAATTTCGGTTAAGTTATGCGGCGGAATTTTTGTGGCCATGCCGACGGCGATTCCGTCGGAGCCATTTACTAATAAATTGGGAATGCGCGTCGGTAAAACGTCGGGCTCGATTTCGTTGCCGTCGTAGTTGGGACGGAAGTCGACGGTTTCTTTATCCAGATCTTCGAGCAGAGCAGAAGCTACTCGCGTGAGACGCGCCTCGGTGTACCGGTCGGCTGCGGGCGGGTCTCCGTCGACCGAGCCGAAATTGCCTTGCCCATCAACTAATGGATATCGCATCGCGAACGGCTGCGCCAAACGTACCAACGCGTCGTAAACGGCGAGGTTGCCATGCGGATGGTATTTGCCCATGACCTCGCCGACGATTCTGGCGCACTTGCGGGTCGATCGATTGGGCGCAAGACCCATCTGCTGCATGGTGTAGAGAATGCGGCGATGCACGGGCTTCAATCCGTCGCGCACATCGGGGAGGGCGCGGCCGATGATCACGGACATCGAATAGTCGAGGTACGACCTCCGCATTTCTTCTTCGATGTTGACGGGTTGAATATTTAGCGCGCCGGGGTTGCCGCCTTCGCCGGGAGGTGGCGGGGTTAAGGGAAGTTCGGGATTTTGATCGTCAGCCATAAAGACGCTTCTGGCTCCTAGCTTCTAGCTCTGCGGTAAACTATTGCATTCACAGGAGCTTAGAGGTTGTTCGGATGCTTTTAATTATATCATGCTACGGGGATTTTCGGGGCGGGTTAAGGTTGATGTTTCGGGTCCCAATCCGGCTTTCGATGCTAGGAAAAAGTGTGCTCTCCCACGTCGGGAAAAAGCCGCGAGAGGTGGGGCACCCCGCCTATTTAGGGGTCAGGCTTCCTGCCAATCATCCACCCGGCGCAAGCTGCACTTGCGACGGCAAGCGCGGCGCAGATCAACATCACGAATCGAAAGCCGTAGACGAACGCATCGTTGACTGCGCCCTTGACTTCAGCGGAAGTGGTGGAGTCAAGACTGGTTGGTATTTCGAGGGCCGCGAGTTTGATGTAGTTCGATTCGAGGTTCGTTATTACCTTGGGCGGTATCGGGAGTTGCGTGAGGTCGTGATCGAGGCGGGAGCTGAATGCGCGAACCATCACGCTACCCAGAACTGCAATCGCAAGCAGGCTGGCAATGCGGGCGACCGCGTTGTTGATACCTGACGCGGTGCCGGCGCGATCCTGGTCCACGGAACTCATGACCACAGTGGTGAGAGGAGCAACGGTTATCGCCATGCCAAAGCCGAGCACAACAAACGCGGGGAGAAATGTGCTCGCGTAGTTGCCGCCGAAGGAGGGCAGGGCGAAGAGAACGAAGCCAGTTGCTGTGATGAGAGGGCCAACAATCAATGGTGGCCTGGGCCCGTATCGTGCCACCAAACCTCCGGACCAGCGGGACAGGAGAAAAAGAAGCAGAATGGTGGGCAGAGCCGCGGCGCCGGTCGCAGTTGCGGAATAGCCCTGCACTTGAATCAGGTCCAACGGGAAGAGGAAGAAAAAGATTCCTACTGCGGCATAAAGGAATAGAGTCAAGAGATTCGCACCAGTGAAAGCTCGGGACTGAAACAGTTGGAGCGGAACCATGGGCGTTGCGACTCTGGCCTCGACAAAAAAGAAAAACAGCAAGCACGTTGTGCTGATAATGGTTGGTCCAAGGACCAGCGGGTTACTCCAACCTAGAGGGGCCGATTCGATGAGACCGAAAACCAGGCCACCTAGGCCGACGGTAACGATAATGGCACCCAGCCAGTCCACGCCCTTAGCGGCAGTACTTCGACTTTCGGGGACATGAGTCAGCGAAATGGCGATCACGACGGCGGCGAGTGGGAGGTTGATGAAAAATGCCCATCGCCAGGAAGCATGCTGGATTAGCCAACCGCCCAGAACCGGACCGAGGGCTGTGGTCATGGAGGTAGCGCCGGACCAGGTGCCGATGGCGCGACCGCGCTCCGCTTCGTCGAATGACGCACTGATGATTGCGAGGCTTCCGGGGACCATGAACGAAGCTCCGACTCCCTGGACGGCACGCGCGATAATGAGTTGATGAATGGTTGGGGCCAACCCGCACCACGCTGAGGCGATGGCAAAGACTGCGACACCCGCCACAAAGACTCGACGGCGTCCCCACAGATCGCCGACCGAACCGCCGACCAGAATGAGCGCTCCCAGGAAGAGGCCATACGACTCAATCACCCACTGCACGTCAATTACGGTCGCATTCAGGCTCGATTGCAGCGCAGGCAACGCGACATTCACTACCGTGCTGTCGATAAACGCCATACTCGACCCGAGAATTGCGGCAGCGAGGATCCATGCGCCTTCTCGGGGATGGCACGGAGCAATTGCGGGCCTGGATCGGATCGTGGCTTCGTCGCACGGCGGTTTCATGACGGGTAAGATCGCCAACTGATACGAGGCGATTCACCTAATTGAGGGGAAAAACTAACATAGAGTTGAGTCCCGTAGGAGAGTCAACTTAGTTGCTGGTACTGGTGATCGGGGCGTCCCGTAATTTTGCCGCGACAGTTCGACATGCGCCAAGAGTAACCAGCATCACCTTTCGTTACCGACCGATGCCTGAGTGTTGCCCCAATCTTCACGCAGAATGCAGCTTTTATCATCTGCGTGACCGGCGATAACGGTCAACACTCGGCCATTGACAACGACTCTCAATTTCTGCACTTCGTCGGAGTCGGCGCCGATCTTCGGATTCGTATCTTTTCCCCAACCTGGAGCAACGACGATTTGTTCGATGATGAGGCCAGGTACCTCACTCGCTGCTTCGTGGCCGTGAATGCAATTTGACAGACTACTTAGGCCAGGTCGCGCAGTCTGGTTCTGGCAGACACCTCGCTGCGCGAACGAGGCGACCAGAACCAGAACTCCAGCGTTGAATAAAATTCTGTTTTTCATGTCTCCCACCGCATCCAATACGCTCAATGATAACTCTTCTTCGGACAAAAGTAGCGCGAGAAAATCTCGTTTAACTTCGCTTGCATCTGCTGTTCCTGGACCGCCTCAGGTAGGGTTATCGCGCTCTCCATGTCGGGGTGTTTCAGCACCCGAATGTATTCGTAGGTCGACACTCGGCCCAGTGAATCAGGCTGCTGCGGAAGGTTCACAAACTTGCCGGGGAAAGAGACGTTGGCGGCAATGTTTCTACGGTTTAGGGCCTGGTGACGACTTCGTTCGGGGCTGAAGGGAGCGTGAAGCTTACGCCGTTATCGTGGTTGGCTTTCATGGTCGCGGGGATGTTGAGTGCGGAGAGTTGGATGTTTTTCGTCCATTGGCCGCTCTGCCAATAATCGCCGTTGGCGTAAAGAGTGCTGCCCACGATAGCGTATTCCGGTATCAGTTCGCGATGGCCGTCGCGAAAGATCAGCACTGTCGGCAGTTCGGCGTGCGCCGGCCGTGGAGGGACTTTTACGTCGGTCCGCGTCTCGGCCTCTGGATAGTTTGGCTCCGCATTCGAGTTTCGGTCTTGGGATGGCAGTCTTCCGCCGAAACGAACGTACTGATTGCCCTGCAACTCAATCATTAACGGTTCAGATTTTGTTTCCGGAGGCGGGACAGCGGTAGCGGCCGGCGGCGCGTCAACATACTGAGTTGGAATCGTCAAAGGCGCAACCGGATAGTCCGCGTAGAAAGGATCGCCGAGAAAGACTGCGCCAAACGAGTCGAAACGCGATCGTCCCGCAAAGCGGCTCCCGCCTCGCGCAAACCCGGAGCGAATGCTGGAGCCCCTCATACTCATGCCGGGACTGTGCATTTGCGGCGCTGCAGTTGGCACGAAAATCGCCGCTCCCAGCACTATTGAGATCAGCGCGACGATCAACGGCCTGGGCATAAGCTAGTTCGCTTCAGAGGCGCCGGGAACGCGGAAGTCGATGCCGCGGTCGTCGTTCTGCTTGGCCGTGGCAGTCAAGTCCAGGTCGGCGAGAGCAATTTTCTGGCGGCGCCCACCGCTCAAGTCATATAACGTGCTGCCAACAATTGCGTAATTCGCGACTTCGACCTGATGACCGTCTTTGAAAACCAGCACAGTCTGAGGCTGATCGCTGGCTGTGGCTTCAGGCTGCGCGGCCGGATCAGACGAAGCCTCGACTGGCGCGTTGTCGGGACGTGCGCGGCTGGGGTAGGGAGCGGGAGCGGGTGGAGGTGTGCCTGAACCGCGCCGGTCAAAAATTGTAGGTCCGCCGTTATAGGAGTCGCCCGGCGAATCGTTGGCTGCATCGTTGCCGGAATCGTAATACCCGTAATATGGCGTCGTGTAAATGACGCCTCCCCACGGGCGCAGCCCATCGTGCCGACGGGGGTGAGAATTATTTCTAGTATCCGGGTTCACTTCGACATGCGGCGGCCTCCCCAGGGATGTGCCGGTGAAGCAGCACACAGGAGAATTTGGAGTAAAGCCGCGCGGTCCCAGGGAGGTAACGCTCGGCCGCACTCCATTGATCTGGCGGCCGCCAAATCCGGGTGATGTAACTGATGCAGGCATGCCATTGATTTGAGCGCTGGCCGCCACACTCAGCATCAACCCAAGAAAGCCGATCGCGGATAGTACCAATGCAAAACCCGCTCCGGTAGCTCGATTCGACCGCCGCACGGACAAATCATACTCTCGTTTTCGACGCATTGCGCACTCCCCCTACAGATATTAGAACATGAGAGTGCTCCCGGAGTTGCGTGCCTAAAGAGAATTACTTTCGTGTGGGTCGGGAGGGGCTTGTCTGCCCTAAGTATCTGAAAAACAGGCTCTGTACCCGCAACGGACAAGCTCCGCAATATGATACGCGGGGGCGGACGCCTTGTCCGCCCAGCTATGCGAAGCGCCGCAGCTGGCTCCGAGGCTCGCTGCGCTCGCAGCCCCGACAAGGCGTCCGGGCCTACGTAGTTGTTTGCGATCTCCCCCAATCAGCGTTGCCTTACAATGCTTGTGGCTGGCTTATGACCCGGGCGTGGTATTACATGAAGAAAATTCCCGAGTTCGAGTGGATTCCCCCGACCTGGGTTTGGGTTAAGGATGTTGCAAGGGATGGGCAATACGATGAGACGAGCGCTTCCGGTTTTGTGCGGCCTGGTACTGATTGCGGTTTCGCAGGCACAGATTCCAACGATCACTGGCAAGCTCGAAGGCTCGCGCACCGCGGTTTTCGAAACGCCGCAGGACTCCTGCATGCCAAACGATATTCCAGATGCAATGGCCCGGGCGTTTCGAGATTCCACCGGCACGATCCATTTCGTATCGGCGAGCTCCGACCTGTTCCAGAGCCTTGGACCTACGCTTGAGACGCTCAAGCACAGTTGCCACGCGGCGTTCCATTCCGCGAATGATCCGAATCCGGCACACTTCAACGACCAGGCTTGGCTCGATTCTTTCTACACTCTTGACGGCAAAAAGATTGCCGCTCTGTCACACACGGAGTATCACGGCTGGGTACACGCGGGCGAGTGCCATACCCAGAACATCGTCCGATGCGAGTACGACTCTGATACTTATCACCAGTCGACGGATGCTGGCTACCACTTCGAATCGTTCAATGCACCTGCGAACTTTTTGGCCGGAATTCCCTTCAAGTATGAGATTGATCGAGGACCGATGGGTTACAGCGTGGACACCAACGTGGTGGAATTCGGCGGTTGGTACTACGCTATGGCGACCGATTGGACTTGGCCTCCGAACTGCTCCGGGGACAAAAGGCCGCACGGTTGCGTAGTGCCCACTGGGGGAGCGCCGATTCGCACCTTGGACGTTTTCGATCCCTCCTCATGGCGCGGCTGGAACGGGACGGATTTCTCCCTGACGTTCGTCGATCCCTATCCGGGTCCGGTTTCACATCCTAAAGAACATATTTACGCGCCGGTCCCGTACATGTTTGCGGTGAACGCAATCAATGTCTATCGCTCAGCGAATCTGGTCGTGGCCACACTGTGGGATTATTGGGACAACACGCTAGGCCCTCCGGGGCTGTACCTTACCACGTCGACAGATTTGGTCAGCTGGACTAAGCCCACGCTAGTGGTCACGGTAAAAGAACTCAGCGAAAATGATCCCAAGGGGAGCTGGCTGTACGCTTACTTTTCCTTGCTCGACCCGGCCGCACCGGATTTGAACTTTTCGATTGTGGGCGACCATCCCTACGTGTATTTTGTGCGCCTGGATAATAACAATGCATACCATCGCGTTTTGTTCCGGCAGAGAATCAAATTGACGCTGCATCAGTGAGCACCGCTCGAAGGGAGTGCCCTTGAGGTTCATGGCGCTACACTGGCCTCCCGACCTGCGCCAGTTCTGCGAGATTCCAAAGTGCATTGGCTATCAGGAGTCCCCAGATGCAGGCCATTACCAGATCGCGATACTGCGTCTCCAGCAGGTCGGCAGCGATGCCTGCGACAAACACAAACAAAAAGGGGACGGCCATGAGTTGAAATCCGAAGCCGGGATAATGTGGAGTCCCCAGGCTGAACAGAAGGAATAATATTGCGATCATCAACGGGGCCGTATTGCCGAAATACCTTGTGCGGCGCCAGACGAAATAGGTGATCAAGGCCACCGGAATTGCCACTAATAGCGCCGGACCACTGCGTCCAATTTGTGCCAGAAGCCGCACGTAGGTGGCGGGCACGAGAAATGCCTGCCAGGTGATTCCAAAAAAAATAGCGTGGCGCATGCCTTGTCCAAGAAGGCTGGGACGGAATAAGTAGGAAGCTAACAATAGCAAGAATGCTACTCCGCACGCGGCTATCCAAATCGCGAGTGCTGCTCGCTGTCGCGTGGGGGCGAGATACAGCATGAAGCCCAGGGATATCGGAATTAGAATGATCAGCGAAAACTGAGATCCGATGGCCAGAGCCAGCGAGAGTCCAAGCAGCAGAATACGTCGCCAGTTCCACACTACAACCTCGCGCGGAGCATACAAAGTGTGGGCTACCGCAATGGCCGTGAAGATGGTCCCGAATGCGCCCCACGCCGCACTCATTTCCGGTGGCGCAGAATATAGTGTGCTGCTGCGGAGGATTAGCGGAGAGAAGCAGTACAACGCCAGAGCAATGTAACCGCCAGCGTTTCCGTAGAGTCTGCGGGCGACGTACCAAAGCGATGCGCCGAGCAGCACACCAAAGATTAGAAAGGGTGCGCGCGCCAGCCATCCCCAGTCGTGAAAAGATCCGGCATCCGCTGTGCCGGTCCAGCCTAGCAACGGGAGTGAAGACAGCAGGTACCAGAGCGGCGAGTGATTGGGATCGTAGCCTTCGTCTTGAGTGATTTCAGGCGGAGTCGGTGTTCCCGCCTCCAAACGCTCGACCGAGGGCGTTCCAGCAACCGATTGCCCGTTCCACTGTTGCAGTCCTTCCACGACGCGGAATAGTTGGGAGGACTCGATCTCGAGCGGTTGAGTGCCGCGGACCAGCAACCAGCCACACTGCGCCAGGAACGCGAGCAGAAGAAATCCGGCGAGAACCTGGGGCTCGCCAAAGCGTTCGCGGGTGAGAAATTTACCCATGAAGGGACGGCGAGTGTTTTACCATGTCCGGGCACGATTGGGGAAACTTCCGCGATGGACGAACCACAAGAGGGATCGGCGGCAGAGAATATCGACCCGGCTGACCAACGGCTCAATCCGCCTGATTCCATATTGTTGACCCCACCGCAGCCATTGCTGGAGTCGAGGAACCCGACTTTTTTCGGCCCTCAAGGTTTGCGGGTTGGATGGCGGCTTCTTCTTTACCTGGTGATGTGGAGAGTACTTCGCGCGCTTCTCGGTATTCTGCTGGAGAAAATCGATCCACATGTGCCGGTTAAACTCTGGCTCGACTTTATTACCGAGTTGGGGGCCTTCGTCACTGTCGCCCTGCCGGCGGTCGTCATGGCCCGGATTGAAAAGCGCATCTTCGGTGATTATGGGCTTCCACGGCGCGAGGTCTTTGGCAAATTGTTCTGGGTTGGTGTGGTGTGGGGCATTTTGGCGATCAGTGCTCTGGTGCTCGCGATTGGCGGCGTGGGAGATTTTTCCCTGGGAGGACTCGCTCTGCATGGCGGGCGCATCTTGAAATTTGCAGCTTTCTGGGGCGCATTCTTTATTTGTGTGGGCTTGTTTGAAGAGTTTCTGTTGCGCGGCTATGCCCTCTTCACGCTGAGTGAGGGCATCGGCTTCTGGCCCGCGGCACTGTTGCTTTCCACCATCTTCGCGGCTTTGCATTACTGGAATCCAGGGGAAACCTGGATCGGTCTGATTGCAGTCGCGGTCATCGGACTCTTCTTCTGTCTGACCCTTCGCCGTACCGGCAACTTGTGGTTCGCCGTCGGCTTTCACGCCTCGTGGGACTGGGGGGAAAGCTATCTCTACTCAGTGCCCGATAGCGGCGGGATCTCGCCTGGCCACTTGCTGCATTCCTCATTTCACGGCTCACGCTGGATCACGGGTGGTTCGGTCGGGCCTGAAGGGAGTGTGTTGGTGTTTGTGGTGATTGCGCTGACGTGGGTGATGTTCGACCGCGTATATCCGCAGGTGAAATACCGGGCGCTACCCTCCCCAGGTCTCTTGCAATCACGGGAAGCGCCTCATCCACCGGCGAACCGGGACGATTGATTCCGCGCATCAACCACTTACTGCCGAAGCGTATCTTTGACGGTGCGCGCCTGCCTGAGAATTGCCAGGTATTGGACTTCCTGGGCGCGCAGATTACGCAGACGCGCCAGGTCATCGACGTATTGTGTGGACGCGTCCTCCGCTTCGCGCTCGTTCTCAACCCGCTGCGCAAGCTTCCGAATTGCAGTTCGGGTTGATTCGAATTTCGCGACGGGCACGCGGATCATCAAAGACGCGCTGGTCGCCTCCTGATCGCCGTTAGCTTGCCAATTCACCAGGAACCCTCCGGCGCCTTCCGCGAGGTGCTGGACTTTCCCGGCGGCATCAGCGGGCTTTTCAACGATCAGCGCAATTGAACTTGTGCGAACAATCTTGTGCTCATTGTCGTCGGCCAGCTGGGTAACAGCGCTCTTCTGATATGCGGCGCTTGCAGGCACTCCCCCGACCACTCCTTCGGACTGGAGCTCTTCGCGAACTGCCAGAAGGTTTGGCTGGAACCAATGCTCGTGACGGCTGTCCTCGATGGCCGCGAGGGCTGAGGCGCGTTGCATGGCAACCCCGCGAAACGCCTGCCGGGGCTGAATCGCGCCGTAGTAGATCGCGGTGATTCCCGCGGCAATAAGCCACAGCTTCTTGAGCCGATTTCGATCTTTCCACCAAGGGGGAGGCCAGGCGATCAGCATGTGAGTTCACCTCACATTCAAGTTAGACCTAGTGAAGGGGAATTTTGTTCCCTTGACGAAGGAACGTGATTGCCAGATAACTTGCGGAAGATATTTGACCTTAGCGGGAAGGCTTCGCCAAAGTTTCGTCGGCGCGGCCGAGTCGAAGACCCGGCCCCATACCGATAGATTAGATATCCAGGTTCTTTACGTCGAGCGCGTTGTCTTCGATGAACTTGCGGCGGGCTTCTACGTCTTCGCCCATCAGCGTGGTGAAGATGGTTTCGCACTCGGCGATGTCTTCGAGCTTCACTGACAACAGCGTGCGGCGCTCGGGGTCCATGGTGGTTTCCCACAATTGCTGCGAGGTCATTTCGCCCAGACCTTTGTAGCGCTGCACGATGTAATCCTTGCGGCCTTCGGCCAGCACGTAGTCGAAGAGATCGCGCGCCGTGGACTTTTCGACCAGCACCGGTTCGGGCTTCTTCTTCGCGACGGCTTTTGCCGGGGCCTCTGGTACGGCTTTCTTCTGAGATTTGTCGCCATCCTCGGGCTCACCATCGCTCACGTCTTCCGCTGTGCTATTCGCGGAAGAACCCTTGGCAACGGTCTCGATAACGAATGGCGGCTCCATGTACGGCTCGATCTGCTTGAACTTTGAGAGCAACTGGCGGTACTCGGCGGTGGAGGCCAGTTCCCAATTGATCAAGTGTTCGGCGCCTTGCGAATTTACGTAGCGGACGGCCCACAGGTTGTGTTCTTCGTCGAAGCGGCTCTCTACTTCCTTGAAGCTGCGTTCTTTCTGCAGCTTCTTCAGTTCTTTCTCCAGCTTTTCGATTTTCTTGGGCGCGTTATTCTTGTCGCCTTCGAAATCAACTCGCTTCGAGAGATCGAGCTTGGGTAGAAGTTCGGTTACGCGATCGTCGCGCAAGCGTTTGTCGACTTTGTCGAACAGTTTGAGATACTCGTCGAGCACGTTCATGAAACGCGACAGATTCGTGCCTTCAAGCTTGGCCGCGCCCTCGCCATAACGCACAACCAGACCTTCCGACGCGCGCTTGACCAGAACTTTTACGTACTCGCGATCGTCCTTGATGTACTGCTGCGACTTGCCTTTCTTAATCGAATACAGCGGCGGCTGTGCGATGAAAACGTTTCCGCGCTTGATGAGGTCCTGCATGTGGCGGAAAAAGAACGTGAGCAGCAGAGTGCGGATGTGGCTTCCGTCCACGTCGGCGTCGGTCATCAGAATGATTTTGCCGTAACGCAGTTTGCTGGGGTCAAAATCCTCTTTCGAAATGCCAGTGCCCAGAGCCGTAATCATGGCCCGAATTTCTTCGTGGGCGAGCATCTTGTCGTAGCGGGCTTTTTCGACGTTGAGGATTTTGCCCTTCAACGGCAGGATCGCCTGGAAACGGCGGTCGCGTCCTTGCTTCGCGGTACCGCCTGCCGATTCGCCTTCGACCAGGAATAGTTCACAACGCTCCGGCTGCTTCTCCGAGCAGTCCGCCAGTTTGCCGGGCAGGCCGCCGCCGTCGAGAGCGCCCTTGCGGCGGGTCAGGTCGCGTGCTTTTCTGGCCGCTTCGCGAGCGCGGGCCGCGTCAATTGCCTTGTTGATGATCTTTCGTCCTACCGTGGGGTTCTGCTCGAGGTATGCGCCCAGGCGTTCATTGACGAAAGCCTGCACCACGCCTGCTATGTCGGAGTTCAGCTTGCCCTTGGTCTGGCCTTCGAATTGAGGCTGCGGAAGCTTCACGCTGATCACGGCAACCAGGCCCTCGCGCACGTCATCGCCGGTCAGATTTTCTTTTACATCTTTAAAGAGGCCCATCTGCTGTCCGGCATAATTGATAGTGCGGGTCAGCGACGTGCGGAATCCGGAAAGATGCGTGCCGCCGTCGACTGTATTGATGTTGTTAGCGAAGCTGAAAACGGTTTCGGAGTATGCGTCGTTGTATTGCAGGCCGATCTCCATGGCCACGCCATCGCGTTCGGCTTCCATGTAGATGGGCTTGTCGTGCAGCACTTGTTTCCCGCGATTGAGGTGCTTGATAAATTCCGCGATACCGCCGTTGTATTTAAACTCTACAGTCTTGGGCTCGCCCGTTTTCGGATCGGTGGTGCGCTCATCGGTGAGCGTGATCAGCAATCCCTTGTTCAGGAATGCAAGTTCACGCAAGCGCTGCGCCAGTGTATCGAAGTTATATTCGGTTACTGTGAGAATGCTCTTGTCAGGCAGGAAGTGAACTTTAGTTCCGCGCTTCTTGGTCGCACCGGCTTTTTTCAGCTTGCTAGTGGGTTCACCCTTGGAATATGTCTGCTCCCAGGTGAAGCCATCGCGCCAGATTTCGAGGTCAAGTTCTTCGCTCAGCGCGTTCACGCAAGACACGCCCACGCCGTGTAGTCCGCCGGAAACTTTATAGGACGATGCGTCGAACTTCCCGCCCGCGTGCAAAGTCGTCATCACCACTTGCGCGGCTGGAATTTTTTCACCATCAATGTCCATCGAGTCGACGGGAATGCCGCGGCCGTTGTCGACTACGGTGATGGAGTTGTCGAGATGAATCGCGACTTCGATCTTGTCTGCGTATCCGGCGAGCGCCTCGTCCACGGAATTGTCTACGACTTCGTAGACCAGATGGTGTAGACCAATCTCGCCGGTCGAGCCAATGTACATGGCGGGACGTTTGCGGACGGCTTCCATGCCGCCCAACACTTTGATGGAGTCGGCTGTGTAGTCGCCATTACCGTTGATGGGATTGGGCCCGCCGTCGCGATTCTTGGTGTCGACGATTGCCGCGCTATCGATTTCTTTGGTCGCCATTCAGCTCCGGTGGATATGCCAGACTGAGCTCTGGCAGACGCGCATTTCCTGTGCCCTTAGATGAGGTCAAATGACTGAAATTATTAACACTTACGTCAACAGGATTTATAAGAAATTATACCACAGTCCAGCCCACTCTTCGACCCGGAATCGAGCCGGTAAACCGTGATTCTTGTGTCACTTAAGGAGGCGTTTCGGCGGGGAAGAACCTCTTCCACGCAGGCTATCCGCCGCTCACTCATTTATGCGCGCCGGGGACTTTTTTTCTTGCAAAGTTTAGAAAGTTTAGGCCTTCCACAAGTTCGTCCAGTTCGTCCTCTCTCCCGCTAATAAACGTAAATGAGAGCACATAACCCTTCGCCAGCATCACCAGAGTGCTCTGGTGCATGGTCAGATTGCCAAGGGGCTTCGTGAAGTCGCCGCGCACCAGTGGCGTGGCCCCTACGAGGAAGTCGTAAGGTTCGTTGACAACGCGAAAGCCTTTGGACTTGGTTAGCGCGGTCAGTGGGCCGAAATACTGTCCGGCGTTTTGCAGCTCTGCGTACGAAGACGTGGGTTCCGCTGCTACTACGATCGCGGAGTTCACCGCGTCGCCGGTCGCTTCAGGGGGATGCTCAAACACAGCCAGAAGCAGGATTGATTGCTTGGCGGCTTTCGAATCGACGTTCGAGTCTTCGCTCAATTCATCGGTGCGATCCACCCATCCAAAGGGAATTTTGCAAGTGAATCCGAACGTAGTGTTGCGGTAGGCGCCGTTAGTGATGGCGCCAGCATCCGAAACCGGAATTGCGGGCTGCGATGAGACCGACTTCTGCGCCTGTTGTGCCATCAAGGTGCAGCCCAACAGGACCGCCGCAAAAACATAAAAGAGCGTACGCGCGAGGATGCTCATCCCGTCCAATGTTACAGCAGATCGGCCAGGCTTAGCGTTGCAAGCAACGTCGCTACAGATACGTTGTGGTCGGGCTACGCTGCTTTGCCCAAGGGAACGGGTTGCGTGCAGTGCGCGCAGCGCTTGGCGTCGATGGGAATCTCGCTCAGGCACTCAGGACACTTCTTTGTGGTCGGATCAGCGGGAGCGGGGGCCTTGCGCATGCGCGCGATCAGGAGATTCACCGGCGTCACCACGAAGAAATATACCGCCGCGGCCACCAGCACAAAAGAGACCCCGGCGTTGATGAAATCGCCGATGGCAAATATGCTGCCGTTGATGGTGAATTTGATGGCAGAGAAATCGGGCTTGCCGACGATTGCAGCAATCAGCGGAGTGAGCAAATCCTTTGTGAACGCCGATACCACCGAGGCAAACGCCGCTCCAATCACGACGCCGACTGCCATATCGATTACGTTGCCACGAAGAATGAACTGCTTGAATCCGCTGAGCATGACAATCCTCCTGAAGGGATGGCGGTCATTTTACGGACAGCTTGGCAACGTAGGTCGATCCTTCCTCAGATCCGCATCGGCATTACGATGTAGCGGTACTTGTAATCTTCGCCTTCAGCGGGGCGCATCTGTCCGGCGGACTGGGAATCCTTGAACTCCAGTTTCACTTCGCCGCCGCCGGTTGCTTTGAGGAAGTCCAGAAGGTATTGTGCGTTGAAGCCGATCTGGATCATGTCGCCGTTATAGTCGATTTCGAGCGAGTCTTCGGATTCCCCGGTTTCGGTGGAGGAAGCCGAGAGTTTCAGCTCGCCTTTTTCCAGGCGCATCTTGACGGCTCGTGAGCGTTCGTCTGCGAACTGGGCGACACGAGAGATCGCTGCGCTCAATTCGTCCCCGTGGACAGTGATGCTTTTGTTGTTGTCCTTGGGCAGCACAGCTTCAAAGTTGGGGAACTGGCCGGTAAGCTGGCGCGAGGTCAAGAGCCTCTGGCCGATGCGAAAGAAGAGCGTCGATTCATCTTTCGCGAACTCGATGGCCTCGGCGTCGGTGGAATCGAGCAATGATTTCAGCTCGTCCATTGCCTTCTTGGGGACGAGAGTTTTCATCTCGCCGGAAACACCCTCAAACTTCTCGATGCTGCGTTCGATGTGCGCCAAACGATGTCCGTCAGTAGCGACCATGGTGATGGACTCGGGTTTCAAAACCATCAATGCCCCGTTCAATGTGTAGCGCGATTCTTCGCTGGCAATGGCGAAGCCGGTCTTGGCAATCATGGAGCGAAGCACCTGCGCTGGAATCTTAACTACTCCGGCAGTCGGGAACGTTGGCAGGCTGGGAAAGTTCGAGCGGGCCATGCCGACCATTTTTGTATTCGAACGCCCACAGCGGATGCTTACCCAATGATTTTCCAGCAGCTTGACTGTGATATCGGCATCAGGCAACAGCTTCACGTAGTCGTGCAGCTTGCGCGCTGGAATCGTGCAGGCGCCCTCTTTCTTCACCTTGGCGATGCACGAGGTACGCAGGCTCAGATCCAGATCGGTGGCGGTGAGCGAAAGTTTGTCGCCGGCGGCTTCAAACAGATAATTCGACAGGATCGGAATGGTGGTCTTGCGTTCGACCACGCCTTGGGTCGCAGTGAGCTCTCGCAGGAGTTCGGACTTGCTGACCGTAATCTCCATGGTGGTGGTTCCCGCCGCGGTTGCTATTGCTTCTACCGGCATAACCTGAAGTCCCCCGGCCAAGTGGCGCTACTTTGAATACATCCCTTATATCAAAAGAAAAACCTATAAAACCAGCAGGAACCGCAGGAAAGAGGAAAAAGTTGGAATTTCGTCCCGACCGGCCGATTTACCCACCCAACTGCTCCGTCAACTTATTCAGTAAGCGGTTCAAATCTTTATCTGTTTTGCGAACGCCGTCGATTTTTTCCACGGAGTGCAAAACAGTCGTATGGTGCTTGCCGCCGAACTGGCGGCCGATCTCGGGCAGCGATGCTTCGGTCAGATGCTTGGCCAGATACATCGCGATTTGCCGGGGATAGACAATCGCGCGCGAGTTATTCTTGGCCTTGATTTCCACCAACCGGAGTCCAAACTGCTCCGCGACGGACTTCTGGATCGACTCGATGGTGACCTTTCGCGCCTGAGAATCGATAAAGTTCTTGAGCACCTGCTGGGTATAAGGGAGGGTGATTTCCGCCCCAATGAGAGAAGAATGCGCGACTAAACGAATGAGCGCGCCCTCCAGTTCGCGGACGTTCGAACGAATGTTGGATGCGATGTACAGAGCCACATCGGTCGGAAGCGTGACCTTCTCCTGCTCCGACTTCTTCTGCAGGATGGCTACCTTTGTTTCTAGATCAGGAGGCTGAATATCGGCGATCAAGCCCCACTCGAAACGGCTGCGCAGCCGGTCTTCGATCTCAGCCAGCTCTTTCGGCGAGCGATCACTGGCAATCACAATCTGCTTCATGGACTCATGCAGCGCGTTGAAGGTGTGGAAGAACTCTTCCTGCGTGCGCTCCTTTTGCGCCAGGAACTGGATATCGTCCACCAGCAGCACGTCGACGTTGCGGAACTTGTCGCGGAAGCTGGTCATCTTGTCGTAGCGCAGCGAGTTGATCATTTCGTTGGTGAACTTCTCGCTGGATACGTAGCAGATGGCCAGTTGCGGTTGCCGTTTGCTGACCTCGTGGCCGATGGCCTGCATCAGGTGGGTCTTGCCCATACCCACGCCGCCATAGAGAAAGAGCGGGTTGTAAGCCTTCGATGGACGTTCCGCAACCGCCTGGCAGGCCGCGTGAGCAAACTGATTTCCGCTGCCGATGACGAATGCGTCGAAGGTGTACCGTGGATTGAGTTGGGCTGCTCCGTCCCAATCGAAGCGCGCCTGGGACGGGCTCGTGGCCGGAGCCGCGAAGGCAGAAAGTCCGCCGTCGTGGCGGACGGGTGTTGCGGCCGGATCGTCCCCTGGAGGAACGAACTTCACCTCTTGATATTCGAGGCCAAGATTGTCGAGCGCCTCCTGGATCAGGTCGGCATACTTGTCGCCCACCTGACAGAACTCGGCCTTCGGCACCCAGACAAAAAGTGTGCCTCCACTCGAGTGACTGTAGCGGGTGGGCTTCAACCAGGTGTCGTAAGAATGCCGGTTGATTTTTTTTTCCAGCGCGTCAAGGATGCGCAACCACGGATTGGGAGCAAGAGTTGGACTTGAAACCGACATAAGAAATTCTTAGATGGTGCTTCCGCCCCAAGCGAGCGGTCTCACAATAAATGATTGCAGTAAGAAAGCGCTCATTTTCCAGCGCGAGCAAGCTCCGCAAGGCGGGCCAGTTTTGCTGGAGTAAGAAAATTTTCAATGAGCAGGGACGGTCCGCATACTAGCACAAAAAAAACGTCCTGGTGAAAATCTTCGCGAAAGATTTTTTCCAGTTCTGCAATTCAAAACGCGAAAAAAAAAGTCTGTCAAGTGGCGACTTTGTAACTGCCGCAGGCATGGTGCAGCAATCACTGAATGGGAATCGTTCGACAACCGCACGAAACTAAATTTTGCCGGCGAACGGATGTACCGATCCAGCCGTCGCGCTGTCACCGGGTTTGCCCGTCTGCCCAGGCTCATTTATACTTCTTATTCGCCTTTAGCCATTATTGCACCGACTAACTGAATCAGGAGCAGCTAAGTTTCATGCCCAAGCGCACATTCCAACCTAACCGACGTCACCGCTCGAAGACGCACGGATTTCGAACCCGGATGAAGACCAAGAGCGGCCAAGCGGTGATCTCGCGCCGGCGCGCCAAGGGACGCAAGCGAGTGTCGGTGAAACCCGGCTTCCGTGAGTAGTCGATTTCCTTTTCCGGAATTGACGGCAATTCCGCAACCTGAGTCTGGATTGTGAATTGTGTGAGCGATCTCGCTCCGAACGGTCTCAACCTGTCCGGCCCGGTTAAACGAGCCCGGTTTACAGGCAGCATGCGCCTGCTCCGGCACAGCGACTTCGAGCGGGTATACAAAAAAGGCCGCCGCCACTTCGCCGCGCACATGACAGTATTTTATCTGCGGCGGGAGCAAGGCGAGGGGCTTCGCATCGGATTTACCGTGGGGAAGGTGCTGGGCGGGGCGGTCGAACGCAATCGCATGAAGCGAAGATTGCGAGAGTCGGTTCGTTTGCGCTGGCCGGAAGATCGCCTTCCGGTGGATGTGGTGGTCAATCCTAAGAAGTCAGTGCTCAAACTTGAATTTACCGAGTTGGAGAATGAAATCACCAAAGCTTTTGAAGTGATTCAAAAGGCGTTGGCGAGACGGAGCACGTAGTTTCAGCTGTTGTCTAGGGTTTGAGTGGTTGTTATCCCGAGCGAAGCGAGGGATCTGGGTTCGTCGCGCGGCCGGCAAAAATCGAGATTCGTCGCCGTTTCGCGTCTCGGATCGACAGGGGATGGAAAACCGAATGAGTGAGTTTCCCAAATCCGCCGCACTGCTTTTGCTGCGCGGATACAAATGGGCTTTGTCTCCGCTGTTCTTACCAGCCTGCCGGTTTGTACCGTCGTGCTCCGAGTACGCCATGGAAGCGGTGGATCGCCATGGAGTCGTGCGTGGCAGCATGATGGCGATCTGGCGTGTGTTGCGGTGCCATCCCTTGGCGAAGGGTGGACTCGATCCGGTGGTCAAAACGGCTCAGTGCCGTCGCGAAGCTGAGCTTTGCAGTCATTGAGAAAGTAAAATTGGCAGAATTCCAAAATCCTCAGCAAGAACCAGGCATGGAGCGCCGGTTGCTCCTTGTCTTCGCCCTGACCTTTGTGGTCATCGTCTTATTCCAGCCGATACTCAAGAAGTATCTTCCACAGTCGGCGACAGTTCCTGCACCTCAAACCCAGGGCCAGCCTCAGTCGGTCTCCCAGGCCGCTTCCGCCAACCAAGCTCATGCGGCGCGACCAACAGTTCCGGCGCTCAATGCCGGCGCCACCAAGCAGGCAACCTCCGAATCGGAAACTGTGATCGAAAACGATCTGTACCGAATCACATTCACCAATCGGGGCGCGCAGGTCAAGTCCTGGATATTGAAAAAGTTTACCGATGACAAAGAACAGCCGCTCGATCTGGTCAACAACCTCGCCGCGGAAAAATACGGTTACCCGCTCTCCTTGTGGACGTACGATGAAATCGAGCGCAACAAACTGAATTCCGCGCTCTACGTGGCCTCCAAATCAGGCACAGTGAATGCCCCGTATGAGATCACATTTGAATACGCCGACGGTGATGTGGCGGTCCGCAAGACTTTCGGATTCGACCACACCTACGTGGTCCACGTCGAAACCTCTGTAGTGTCCAGTGGAAGCCAAGTCGCGGCTTACCCCGCGTGGCCTGCGGGCTTCGGAGATGAATCCACCCTTTCTTCCTATGCGGCCAGTCAAATTGATTATCAGTACAACGGCGCAACCCCCGAACGGCTCGCTGTCAAGAAAATCAGTGGAGGCAACACGCTCCACGTACCGTTCAACTGGGCGGGAGTAACCGATCAGTATTTTGCTGCTGTCTTCATTCCGGACGATTCGCAGAACTCCGTCTTGGTGACTCTGCGAAACCCGCTCAACGTCCCTAAGAATCCGAAAAACCCGAACCCGCAGGATACGGCGGCCGCGGAAGTGTTGGGAGCAGCCGTCGGCAGCCCCAAAGGCCCGACAATCGCGCGCATGTATGTGGGACCGAAAGCGTTGTCGACCTTAGAGTCGGTGCCTGTGCCGACTATCGTGGGCGCAGAGCCTGACTTGCGCGCGCTTATTAACTTCGGTTTCTGGGGCGTTATTGCGCGTCCGCTCTTCCTGTGGCTCCGTTGGATCGAAGGCATTATAAGGAACTGGGGCTGGGCCATTTGCATCCAGACGTTAGTCATCAATCTGGCCCTGATGCCGCTGCGCATCTCCAGCATGAAATCCGCACTGAAGATGCAGAAGATTCAGCCGCAGATGAATTCGATCAAGGAGAAATACAAGAAGTACGGCATGCGCGATCCGCGGCGCCAGGAAATGAACACGGAAATCGGCGAACTGATGAAGCAGGAAGGTGTCAGCCCGGTCGGCGGCTGTTTGCCGCTGGTCATCCAGATGCCATTCCTGTTCGCCTATTACGGCATGTTGGGCTCGGCTCTTGATCTGCGGCATGCATCCTGGTTGTGGATCCACGATCTGTCGTCGCCGGATCCCCACCACATACTGCCCATCGGTATCTTCATCACCATGCTGTTCATGCAGCGCATGACGCCGCAAGCGGGCATGGATCCGTCCCAGCAGAAGATGATGAATATAATGATGCCGGTGATGATGGGGGTCCTCAGTTGGAATTTCGCCTCCGGCTTGTGCCTGTACTGGGCGGAAGGTAATTTGATCGCCATCGTGCAACAGATGGTCATGAACCGCACCAGCCTGGGCCGCGAAATGCGCGAGATGGCGGCGAAGAGAGCAAGGAAGAAAGAGAAGTGAGCTGTTAGCTATTAGCCTTTGGCTTTTAGCTTGAACCGGCCCGCCGAGGATTCAAGCGAAAAGCCAAGAGCGAAAAGCCAAAGGCTGATTTTTTATGCCCATTCCTGACAAAATCGCAGCCGCAAAGAAAATCGACTCACTCCTGCGCGGAGTCGTTACCCACGGCGGTCTTCACCTCAAATACCGGATTACGGTTGATCCGCCACTTCCCGAAGAGCGGGATTGGGAGCGGCCAGAAATCCTGGTCGAGCTCTCGGGACCTGATTCTGCTTTGGTCCTGGAACGCGGCGGCGAACTGCTGCGGGCTATCGAAACGCTCGCGATCGAAATGCTTCGTCTACCCGGCAACGAGCATGAGAAGGTAAGCTTCGACTGCATGAATCAGCGCGCCATGCGGCTCGAGGAACTTCGCTTGGCAGCTGGCGTAGCCGCGGAAAGAGTCCGCCGGACGAACATGCCCTACGAATTCGCACCCATGTCTTCGCGCGAGCGTCGTATCGTCCACTTGGCGTTGCGCGATCACGCCGATCTGCACACCGAAAGCCAGGGTGAAGGCGGCCGTCGCTGCCTGGTCGTTTACCCGAAGAATTACAAGGCTGCAAGCAAGCCTACCCCGCGAAGTCTCCCGTAGCGGTCGAGTTCAAGAAAAGAATCGCTACAATCTTCCGATGAACCTTGACGACACCATCGTCGCCATCGCCACTCCTCCGGGACGCGGGGGCATCGGCGTAGTCCGCCTTGCGGGCCCGGACGCAAAGAAAATTGCGCTGCCCATGTTGCGGCTGAAACACGATCTCCAATCCGGACGCGCGGTGTTCGGGGAACTGGTCGAACCCAACCAACACGTGGGGACAGCCGGCCCCGGCTGCCCCGACGAGCAAGGCTCGTCAGTTTCAAACCGCATCGACGAAGTTGTCGTTACCTACTTCGCCAAACCCCACTCGTACACCACCGACGACATCGTAGAAATCTCGGCTCACGGATCGCCCGTGATCCTGCACCACGTGGTCGAACTAGCCCTCACGCGCGGCGCCCGCCTCGCCGAACCCGGCGAGTTCACCATGCGCGCCTTTATCAACGGACGAATCGATCTAACCCAGGCCGAAGCCGTTCGCGACCTCATCGATTCTCAAACCCTCTACCAGGCCAAGATCGCGGCCCAGCAACTCGAAGGCGCGCTCTCGCGGCGCTTGCAACCCATCAAACAAAAACTGGTTGAGCTGATCGCGACCCTCGAAGCGGGAATCGACTTCGCCGAAGATGACATCTCGGTACTCCCCGCTAATCAGATTCTCCAGCGCGTCGCCGCAGTCCGCGCTCCGCTCGATGAACTGGCAGCCTCGTTCGCTTACGGAAAGATCGTTCACGAAGGTCTAACGCTTGCCATCGTGGGGCGTCCGAACGTTGGCAAATCGAGTTTGTTTAACCGCCTGGTGGAGCGCGAGCGCGCCATCGTAACCGCAACCCCAGGCACCACTCGGGATCTGGTCACAGAGAGTGTCGCTATCGGAGGTATCCCGATCAAGCTGGTCGATACTGCCGGAATTCGCCGCGCCCTTGATGAGGCGGAGAGCATCGGTATCCGAAAATCCATGGAGGCGCTAGCGGACGCCGATCTAGTTCTCGTCGTAATCGATATTTCACAGCCGCTCGGACATGAGGACAACGAATTGTTGCGCCAAGCCGGAGGACGCCCAGCGATTGTAGTCGAGAACAAATGCGATCTCGTCGGCAAGCATCACGTGGTGACCGCCGCCCTCGGCTGTCCAGCCGAGCGAAGCTCGGCAGATACCAAAGATCAGGACTCGATCCGTGCCGATGCCGTGGCTAACCCACCGTCGCGAGTTAAAACTTCCGCAACAACCGGAGAGGGAATTGCCGGATTACGAAACGAGATCCTCCGTCAAGTCGGCGGCGAAGCCGCTGCCCAGGCCGAAACCGGTTTCCTCACGAACCTGCGCCATCAAGAACGAGTCCGAGAATCACTGACAGCGCTGGCCGCCGCAAAAATAGCAGTCGGAAATAAAGTCCCCCACGAAATGCTCCTGCTCGATCTCTACAACGCCCTGCGGCCGCTCGATGAGATCACGGGAGCCACTACAAACGACGATATCCTCAATCTCATCTTCAGCACGTTCTGCATCGGAAAATAGAGGTCGACTCCCAACCATCAGAGCGTCTACAGGAGCCGCCCAGCACTTCTGATTTTTTATTTTTGGAGATTCAATTGACAACCACTCATCCCTGACGTACAAACCTTCCACCGCGGTGAGGGCTTGTCTCCTCGGGCGCCAGCAGTCCTGCGCTGTCCCTGGCTTCAATTTAAGTTGAGACGACCGACTCGAAAGGGGTGATTAACCGATGAGTAAAAGAGAACTCGAACGCTCGCAGCCCTATGTATCCCGCAGGCGCTTTTTGCAGACCATCGGTATGGCGGGAATGGCCGGCATGGCCGCGCCTCTGCTGATCGGTTCGGCGGAGCAGGCGAAAGCCGACGAATCGCCCCAAGACTCGACTTCAAGCATTCGCCACATTATCGTCTCGTGTCAGGAGAACCATTCTCTGGACCATTATTTTGGATACTATTCAGGTATCAAAAACTATGGCGTGCCGCCAGGATGGAAGGATGTCATCAACCCTTACCATTTCAAGACGCTCACTCCTCCCGATCCATCGCACAACTGGGATAACACGCATATCGAGTGGGATCAAGGCAAAATGGATGGGTTTTACAAAGCGGATGGACAAACTGCATTAGGCTACTATCTACAGCAGGACCTGCCCGGCTATTATTCACTCCTGCCGAAATGCACCTTGTGCGTGAACTACTTTTGCGGAGTCCTCAGCAATACTGCCCCAAACCGCTTGGTCCTCTACGCTGGCACTTGTGGCGGCTGCACCACCGACAACATCAAGGGCGGGCAGTTAAATTATCCTTGCATCGCCGATCTGATGCAGCAACATGGAGTTTCCTTCAAGAACTACAACTGTCATTGTCCGAACGACCACATCGCGATCGCCCTATTCCAGAAGTGGAACGGCAATCGTGAACTCAACCAAAGCCAGCAGCAGTTCTTCGACGATTGCAAGAATGGCACGCTGCCACAAGTTTCATTCATCTCCACGGCATCGCCCTATGATGAGCATCCCAGTTCAAACATCCAGACCGGCATGAAGCTGCAGATGCAACTGGTCAACGCGGTCATGAATTCACCGCTTTGGAGCAACACGGTCTTCTTGCTGACTTATGACGAAGGTGGCGGGTTCTTCGATCACGTTAGGCCACCGGTCATAGACGCCTATGGTCCTGGAATCCGGGTGCCGATGCTCGTGATCTCCCCTCTAGCTAAGCACGGATATTTGGACCCTACGATCTATGAGCACGCGTCGGTGTTGAAGCTTATCGAGAGGGTCTTCAACCTACCGACGCTGGCGTCGATCAACCACCAGTTCGATCACCATACACCCGGCAACCCGCCCGGAGGCAACGAGGCCGCTAACGGCAAGAAGTACGGGCCGCCAGCTCCCCCGCGCGATGGCAGCAAGGTGACCGGTGACTTGAGCAACGCTTTCATTTGAGCGCGGAACAGCAACGCCTTTATGTGTACGCCCTGCAGAAAATCAGCACGTTCTGCATTGGTAAATAGCGGCAGGGTTTCGAATGGGTACACTTGTCCCAGACCAAAGGACAATCGCGCCTGCGATGCCGCTTCCCGACGCCGAGAGCGCAAGGCCTTAAAAACTATTGCTATTAAAGATGAGACCGCTTCCAAAGCTTATCGCGACCCTACTCTTCCTGGGTGCGATTGGTGGCGCTCAGACGGCACCGTACGCGGGCGGCGGAATAGGCGTCAACGGTTTGGGTTTCCAGTCGCCCTACTACAATGCGGACGCTGGCGTCGACTGGGGCGATCTTCGTCCTACATTCTTCGAAGCCGAAGCCGGGGCCGACACCGCGAACCCTAACGGCCTCAACAATGGCACCACTGTTCGTGCCCACGGAGTGGTGATGTGGCGGGCGAACCCTCACTGGCGTTTCGGGGGAGGGGTTCATTTTAGCGATTTGTTCACATCCAGATACGACAAGCAATCCTCCTGGCCAACGCTCGGGGCCATGTTCGAGAACGACTGGTTTCGCCTGAACGCCCAACTTCTTATTCCTGCGACTTCCGACAATCTGGTCGGACCGTTGTTCGACATGCGAATGCATTTGAGAAGGAAATTTTATCTCCGCGAACGGGTTGGAATTTATGGGTACGTCGGCACTAATGAGGCGAGGCCTTCTCGTCATGCCAGTGCTGTGCTGGACTTCGGGGTCTTGTACGTCTTCCGGGGATGCGGAAAGAACTGCGAGTAGATTCGTTTCCACCGGCGTAGATCCCGGCGGGCGAAGATCGGCAGGATTTTGTCTGTGGGGCGTTTCGGAGCGCACCCCGCCGGCTGCGGGGCTTCGCTCCGCGGACGGGTCGAAGTCCCGTCCCCACACACAATCAGAACCAGAACCTCTGCCGGTTTTCAGTTGGACAACGTTTTCTCGATGGCGCTGCGAAGGTCTTCGTATTGCATCAGGCCGGGATGGTATAACGTCACGCGGCTCTTGCGATCGACCAGCACCAGCGTCGGCGTAGTACTGGCGCCGTAGTTGGTGAAGTTTGTCTTGCTGATGGGAACCGGAACGCTTTGCAGTCCCGGATAGTAATGTTGCCAGACCTGTCCGATGTAGGCGATCTCATCTTTGGGCTTTGCATCCTCTCCCTGAGCCGCGTACCCGTAGAGTTGGGTGGGAGCGACAATGGTCAGACCCTTCGAGGCGAACTCAGAGCTGAGGCGCGAGATAATAGGACCTTCGTATTTGCAGTCTCCGCACCAGTGAGCCCAAAAAAATAGAAGAACCGGAGAGCCCTTCAGTTGGCTGAGCGGAACCGGGCGTGTGCCGAGATACTCTGAGGTACTCAGCAGCGGCGCGGGCTGGCTGGTGAGGCTGAGCAAGTTCAGATTCTTGTGCAGGCGTGGGCTGATCGAAGTGTTTCCGTAGGAGACTAGAGCGCGCCGCAGCAACGTGGCGGCTTGAGCGTTAAGACCGTGAGCGGCCAGCACCTGGGCTTGAACTTCGAAGGCAGCGCCGAGAGCAATAGGCAGATGCGGTTCCGCGTCGAGCGACCGCTTACGAAGCAACTGGCGGGCAAGCGCTTCGGTCTGCTTGGCTGCGTTTTCCGCTTGGTCGAGCTGGTTGGCGTCCAAGGCTTCCCGTGCAGTCCATGAGAGAGCTTCGAGATACGCGGGATCGACACCGTGTTGGGCACGATAAGTCTGCAGTTGAGAGTCGGCTGCAGCGAAATTTCTGTGAGCCAGGGCGACGCGAACGTCTTCAACAATGTCGGCGAAGGCGAAGGATGAGAGTAGAAAGAGGATTGCAAAAAGGCGGAAACGCATCTCTCCATGATGCCGCGAAGTCCCAAAAGTTTCCACTCTAGAACCGGCCATCCCCGCGATCCGCTGTAACCAACTCATAAGTAATAACTTACGGCATCCGCTGTGAAATAGTTTGGCAATCTTCCGAATATCTGAGGTACAATCCTGCTGCGTTTGATCTTTGCAGTTTTCAGCAACTCCGCGACAGCGTGACCTGCCTGAAGACCTTCTGCGATGGACACAGCGCATATCTAACAAAAAGGAATCGAGCAACACCATGGAAACAGGAACAGTAAAGTGGTTTAACGATGCCAAGGGCTATGGTTTTATCAGCCGTCAGAGCGGCGAGGACGTCTTTGTCCACTTCTCCGCGATTCAGGCAGGCGGATTCCGCAGCCTGCAGGAAGGCCAGCAAGTACAATTTGACGTGGTCAAGGGCCCCAAAGGGTGGCAAGCCGAGAATGTGAAGCCGGTATAAACCACTTACAATCTTCGACGAAGGGCGGCTCACTCAAGCCGCCTTTCCTTTTTCGTAGGACTTTCTACTCCTACAGCTCGACAGCATTGAAACTAGAAGGAGCGGGCAAGACCTAGGGTTGCCGGTCGCGGATTAGGACGACGTCAGAATCAGTATGGCCGCGGATCACGCCCAACTTGCTTCCGTCGAACGACCAGTGAAAGTCGATGATGTGTTCGGACTTGAAATCCGTAATTTGTGTTCCGGAAGAAGCGTCAATGGGTTGCCACCAAAGATCGTCGACTCCTCCATGGCGGAATGGGTAAACCACAGCTTTGCCATCGTGCGAGAAACGGATGGGACCGCTCCGCGGACGCTCGAAAGCCACAGTCTTCAAGACTTGATTGGAATCCACCGACAGCAGCGTTAGCTTTTCCATGTGATCGTCGAGATGCGCAAAGGAAGCATGGGCAATAGTCTTTGAGTCGGAAGAGATATCGAAGGCGGCTGTGAGGTCGTCAGAGATTGGCTCGGGTTTCCCGCCGTCGATAGGCACCTTCATCATCCGGCCACCACGGACTACGTCCTGATAAACCACCCAGCGCCCATCGGGCGAACAAACCGGATTTTGATCCACCTTGCCGTCGGAAAGCTGCTTGAGATTTCCCCCCGAAGCATCCGTACGCCAGATATTCAGAGCTTTGTTCCCCTTGCTGAATACCGCGCTGAACAGCACGTACCGACCGTCAGCGCACGCAGACGGATTGTCGGCGCGAGTGCCCATCTGCACAAATAGCGGCGTCTTCCTGCCGGATTCAGGATTGAGCAGAGCAAGACCTGAATCCGAGTCTGATGCAGTCACCAGCTGACCGTCGCCTGTCCAACTGAAACTAGCGATGGGCGCACCGGAAGTCACCTGGTGGGCTTGGCCGCTATTCAAAGGTGACGGCGTAATAAAAAGATTGTAGTGAGCCTGGCTCAAGACGCTGACCAAGGTGCGCCCGTCAGCAGCCAGGCTAGGTTCGGAGTAGCTATTGGTATCGCGGGTTACGTTGTGGAATTTTCCTTCGGGGTAAGAAACGAAGACGATTTGCCTGTGGCCGAGGCTGGACTGGGCAAGCAGGCCACTCGCATCCGGCATCCAGACTGGGCGCTGTACTATGTCCGAAGCGGAGGTGAAGAACAATTTCTGCTTACCGCTGGCAACATCGAGGGCCGTTAAGCCGCTGAAAGCGTCTGCGGGTTGAAGCACCATGCAGACAATCGCTTTACCGTCTGGAGACCATGCGGGATCTTGCAGCCCCCCACTGACCGGACGGTTGTCTAAGATTCTCTCCTCGCCACCATCAACCGGAAGAAGCAGAAGGCGCTCTTTGCCGGGCTCGGGATTGTTGAAGCGAAAATAGGCGATCTGCCGTCCATCGGGAGAGAAAGTAACGTTGGAATCAATGTCGGTGACCAGCTTCTGCGGAGTGCCTCCGAGCACAGGGGCGCGATAGAGATATTTCAACTCCTCGCTACCGGGTTCGCTGCGATTGAAATAGAGATAATTTCCGTCGGGAGAGAAGCGCAAGTGCTCGTAACTTACTTCCGCCGGCGGGATGACCTGGGTGTCGCTGTTGGTCGGAAGATTGCGCAGCCACAGGCTTTCCTGCCCGGCATCCCGAACAACGTTCAGAATGTATTTGCCATCGGGAGAAATGGCCACCAGCGCGGCCTTGCCGGTCTCCGTAACTTTGGTGATCGAGATATTTTCGAACGGAGCAGAACGATTGCCTTTGAGCAGCGCGTAAACGCCGTAACCCGCGGCGGCTATCAATGCCAGTACCAGGAGCGTCGCAACTCCGGCTCCTACTTTGTTCTGACGGGCCACTGCCGCCACGGCTGAACCGCTCGATGCCGGCCGGGCAGATAAAACTGGCTCAGCCACGGGGACCGATGGAGCAGAAACCGGTTGCGCTGGTTTGCGTCCGGATTCGGTGTCCCGCTTCAGCCGCTTGAGATCGCCGCGCAAATCCGCCGCAGATTGGTAACGCAGATCGCGATCCTTCTCCAACAGCTTGTCGATGAGTTCCAGAAGCCGAGGTGGTAATTGTGGGTTGAGCTGCAATGCAGGTACGGGATCGCGCTCCAAAATCGCGTTGAAGATTACCGCCGAGGTGTTGCCGGGGAAGGCCAAACGGCCGGTAGCCATCTGATAAATCACAGTGCCCAAAGAAAAGAGATCGGTACGAACGTCAAGCTCCTCGCCGCGAGCCTGCTCTGGCGACATGAAAGCCACGGTGCCGACGGTGCTGCCTGGGCTGGTAAGGCTGGCCGTGCGGACACCATCCTGGGTGACATCAATCGCCTCGATCACCATGCCGGCTGCGCGCGTCAGCTTGGCGAGGCCGAAGTCTAAAACCTTCACCTGCCTCCGTTGAGTGATGAAGATGTTCGCGGGCTTGATGTCGCGATGGATAATCCCTTTGACGTGCGCCGCATCGAGCGCGTCCGCCAGCTGAATGCTCACATCAAGCAGAACGTCAAGTGGCAAGGGTCCACCGTGCAATTTGGTGTCGAGCCCCTGACCTTCGATCAGCTCCATTGAAATGAAGGATTGGTCGCCGTCATTTTCTACCGCATAAATGGTGCAGATGTTGGGGTGATTCAATGCCGACGCAGCGCGAGCTTCGAGCAGGAAGCGATCCAGAGAAGAAGCATCGCGGGCAAGTTCCGGCGGAAGGAATTTGAGAGCCACGCGGCGTCCCAGCGTCAGATCCTGAGCTTCGTAAACCACACCCATCCCGCCGCTGCCCAGGCGGCCTGTGATGCGGTAATGCGAGATGGTTTGGCCGATCATGATGAGAAAAATCGACAAGTTCGCGTAAAAATGATCTTAGGTTGCGTGCGCGAGTGAGTCAAACGCAAGAGGGCGACAGCGATGAGCACGAGCCCCAGACGCCCCCGTCCGGGAAGGTGAGCCAAGCTCAACTTTTGTCAGATCCGCTCCAGGGCCAGACTATGCGGCGTTTTCAACTTCAGCCATGCTACTGAAGAATCGGAAGAATTGTTCCACGCGGGTGACCTGCAGCGCATTGTGTATCCGATCGCTAACGCCGACCAGATAGAGACCCCGTCCATCTTTCTGCTGCGTAACGTAGGCACCCACCAGTGCGCCGATGCCGGCGGAATCCACATAGGGCACCTTGGTAAAGTCGATGATCAGCACCCGGGAATCGTTTGCCCGCACCTTAGCTTGGAGGTCGAAAAGGGTCGACATAACCAGCGGTCCGGCGAGGCGCAGGACGCGTTGTCCCTCCTTCGGGCCCGGGAGATCCTCAATCACAAGCGGCTCTTGCAGCATTGCGAGATAGTAGTGCCGAAGTCGCAAATCGATTGTTAAAGGAATGTTAATTTGCAAATCCATGCGTCGGGTTGGCGCTTGGTCTTGCGCTGCTACATAATGGTAAAGCACAAATCGAGGAGGATTAGGGACATGGCGTTGAAAGTTGGCGATCCGGCACCGGATTTCGAATTGCCAGCAGTCGAAGGCGAGGGAAGGCTGAAGGTCAAGCTCAGCGACTTTCGAGGAAAGAAGCATGTGCTCGTGACTTTTCACCCCCTGAACTGGACCCCGACTTGAGGAGAACAGCTGCCGGCGTTCGACTCGGACCGCGAGAAGTTCGCCGCGCTCGATGCCCAGGTTCTGGACATAAGCACAGATTCGGTTTACAGCCATCTCGCATGGCAAAAGCATGCCATCGGGACAATGCACTTTCCCATGTGTTCCGATTTTTTTCCGCACGCCGAGGTAACGCAAGCATTCGGCATCATGCGTGAAGGGGCTCCACTTCCGGGGATCAGCGAGCGCGCAGTGTTCATCGTGGACAAAAGCGGCAGGATTGTGTTTGCCAAGGTCTATCCGTTGGACCGCACACCAGACAACGGGGAATTGCTGGAGAAACTAAAAAGTTTGCAGTAAGGAATCGCCTGTAGAGACGTTGCTGTGCAACGTCTCTCACTTCGGCGTGGGTAAAGGCGTTTTTTTAGCGAGCACGATATTTTCCAGATACGCACCGTCACTTCCCATTACGATTTCGGCTTTGATCTGATCCCCTGGGGACAGCTTCTCCAGCGCGGTGGCATCTTTCACCTGGTAGGGCATGGTCATCGCGGCCATAAAACCGGGAATGTCATCGCCATCGATATTGATCGAGCGAGTCGGTTTGTCGATCGATACTACTCTCCCGGTCAAGTTGTACCGCTTCGCACTTGTGTCTCTCGCCTCGGTCGTTGCGTGATTGCCAGCCTCTTTGCCGGCCGACTGTTTTGCGTTATGGGATGGACCGCAGCCGGCTAAGACGGTCAAGCCAACTGAAACAATCGCAGCAAGGATTCTTGCCCGTGTCTGGTATTGCCTATCGAATGGATGGCCCACTGTTCTTCTCCTTAATCTTAATAGTGAAAGTGATAACGGAACTCGGCGTAAATCTCCCGAGGATCGTTCCAGTGGAACCCGCCGAAGGTGACGCTGTTATCGAGTTCCACGCGACGGTTGGCGACATTCAAGCCGTTCAGCGAAATCGAATACCGTTCACCGAACTCTTTGCCCACTGACAGATCAAAAGTTGTGTGTTGCGGCAGATAGTTGCCGGGATACGGCTGGCCAGGAAACGCGTTGCTGAAACCGGAACCGTAATAGACGTTGGTCGACGCATAGCTGCGCCACGGGAGATTCACATCCCCGCCCACGTTCAAAGTGTTGCGCTGGTCATGATCAAGACGAGACAAACCCGCGGGCAGCAAAAAATCAGTTAAGCCGCCCGTAATCGCGCCACCGGCCTCCGCGACTTGATTGGAGTATGCCAGGTGAATCTGACCCCGATGCGCAATGCGCCGCGAACGCAGTGTGAGTTCCCACCCACGAATCACGGCTTGGCCAATAGTGATGGGGAAGAACAGATTCGATTCCCCAATATTGTTGTGATCGAAGAAATTGACCACGTTGGTCCGGAAATTGTCAGCGTCGAGTGTCCATCCACGATAGGGGATGGTTACGCCGAACTGATGCTCTTCATCGCGCTCGCCGTGCAGCGGGATGAACCCGAGGTTGCTGGCTTGCGCGAAATTAAGCAGCGGGCCCGAAGCCGTAATAAGAGGTGGCGCCTGGTAATAGTGTCCGTAGAAGGCACGGAAGACCCAATGCAAATGCGGAACCACTGCAGCCGCGCCAAAACGCGGGCTGATGGCGCTTTCGGAGACGCCTCCCGAGAAACGCGTCGGCCGCATTCCGGCGGTCAGAGTCAGCCAGGAAAACGGTTTGAACTTGTCATCGACAAAGAACGCTTCCAGATTGCCGGAGGGGTGCTGAGCATTAGTAAAAGGCGCGCCGCTGCCATCGTTGAAGACCGCGCCAAAAAGTTCGTTGTCTTGCTGATAAAAGCTGTACAAACCGACTTGCAGATTATTCTTCGCCACATTCGCCGCGAAACTCACTTGCCCCCCGTCGTAGGTTGAGCCGCGATTCTGCGTGGTCGCCACTGGAAAATCTTGCGCTGAGCTTGCATAATCCGCGCGGTTGTAATGAAAAAATGGTGATACCGTCAGCAGCAGCTGCGAATTGAAAGTGTGCACCCAGGAGAAATTCACGATGGCATCGGATTCATGATCCGCATCGCGAAGACCCAGGCTAGGATACTGCGCTACAAATCCGTTCGCAGCGATGGGTGCATTCTCGATGTCGTTCGGATTGGGATCGTACGGAACTTGATAGTAATCCTTGCGTAAAGAGGTCACCAGCCGCAACTGGTTCGAAGGATCCACGTTGAAGATCAGCGACCCGAATCCGCCATAGCCGTTCTCGCTGTCGTGAACCACCTGCGGAACCGGAGTCTCGATGCCGAGATTACTGCGGTTCGCATTCACGCTCGCGTAATAGGCAAAACGCTCGGTGTGGCTGCCAAAATTGAACTGATCATTCGTCTGATAGAAGTTGCCCGCGCTGAGAATCAGTTCGGCTTCGTTGTTCCGTTCAAATCCGGTACGCGGGGCAATGTTAAATACTCCGTAGGTCCGATCCCCAAATGCTGCGCTGTAGCTTCCCCGCTGCACTTCTAAATAGTCGATATCTTTGGGATCGAACTGTGCTCCCAGATTTGATGCGATGTTAGTGTTGGGCACAGGAACGCCATCGATGAGCCAACTGGTCTGATGCCCTCCGCGAATGTGCAACTGATCATGGGTTAAATAGGCGCCCGGGACGTACTCCGTAATCATGGCGAGGCTGTTGGTGCGATTCGCGCCCGGGGTGCGTTGAATGTTTTCACGGCTGACCGTGGTCGTCGGCGTCACGGAGTCGGTTGGCGCTATCGCAGCCTGGGCCGAGACATTGACCGTCTCATTGGCGACGGCGACGTTCAACTGAAGATGGACGACGGGCTCAGTGCCGGACGCAACCTGAACCTCCTGCATACTCTGCACAAATCCGGGACTGGCCACCATCACCGAGTAGTCGCCGACGGGCACCGCGTTGAACTCGAAGTTGCCATTCGCATCGGTATTGGCGCTCTTTGACCACTCGGATGATTTCGCCTTCAGCATCACCATCGCACCCTGAATTGGACGGTGCTGCGGGTCATGGACAATCCCGCGCACCGAGCCGAAGATCGTGGCACTGACAGCGACGGCAAGCAGGAGCAAGCCACTAACATGGAAAATATGAATAAAGCGCATGCGTTCTCCAATTACCTGTTAAACCCGACCACTTCGCCAAGTCAGCGGAGTAGAAAGCTCTCCGAACACATTGAGTCCAGGATTGCGCGCGAGTTTATTGGTGCTGCCGAGGCTGACGATCGGGAGGGCACGAGTTTGCTCGTGCCGCAAAGCGTTGAAGAAACTCCCGGGCTTTAGCCTCTAAGGTGACAATCCCGCCGATTTTTCGGCAACCGTTTGGATTAGGCGATGGAGAACTGCGGAGGAGCGCGGCCGGAGTGCGCATGGTTGACCGATGAACTGAAGTGAATCGCTTGTCGTTCAGACTGCCGAATTGTCGACGGAGGCGCGGCTTGAGCACAGGCCTTGGAAGTCAGACGTACCCCGCGAGAAACGGTCAGCGCACGGCAGCAATCGTGTTGGCAGCACCCCGGAGGAGCCTGAAACTGAGCATCATGAGAAGGACGACCGTGCATCGGCTTCCGCAAACAACATGCGTGCGGCGGCGCGGCCGAAATTGCCAGAGCCACGGGGGCAATGATGCCCGTCAGCAACAGAACCAGTAACAATCTGGCAATCACACGATGCATGAGCTTCAAAATCCTACTTAGCCAATCCGATGAGAAATCGGCCTTAGCGAACAACAGTTTACTACCATAGACGAAACAGAAGTCAGACAGTTGTCAAAATCTCTTGCGAATCTGGCGCTTATGAAGTAACTGGAGACGAAGCAATATATTCCGCCTATTGCATCAACACCCAACCGCCACCATTGGTGAAAAGTACAACCATGTTCATCACCACGAGCATCAAGTCATAGTGCCACCCGTAGGTTTTCTCGCCCCAGAAACCCGTATGCCAGACAAATATCTTTTTATGAATTGCGCCCAACATCAGCAGGATCAATCCGAGCGCGGCCAGTTGAGTCAATACACCAAAAGCCACGCCCAACCCTCCCGCTAATTCTGCCACGCCGAGAAAAACAGTAAAGCCTTTGCTCGTGCCAATACTTTTGCTCCTCTCCTCGGACTTCGTAACATGACTCCAGCCGCTGCTGACAAAAACCGCCGCGACCATCAGCCTGAGAGCAAGCAGCCCGAAGTCAACGAATCGAGTGAGCTGAGGAAACATTACACCTGACAATGATGATGGTTAAAACATGATGGAGGCTGCTGCAATCAGGCGATATGCTCACGCCTTGCCATGAATCTTGGCCCACCACCAGCGCACCCCGACAAACAAAAACCGCCAGTCGTGAAAGAACTCAGGCTCTTTGCGCTCGAACGCGTGCCCGATGAATTGCAGTGTCCATCCCACAACAAAAAGCCCAAGCGCATAAAGCCACAACCGGTGAACGAAAATGCTCGCGAGCAACAGAGCGAGCGAAACCAGAATTAACGGTATCCCCAGAGTATGGCATACGCGGTTTACGGGATGCTGATGGCTGCCAGAATATTGCGCGATCCATTGTTCGTTGGTGTGGCCGCCAAGCATAGCGATTCGATGATACACGGGTTGAACAGAAAAGGACGCTCGGGCCCCGGGTTGAGAGCCCCGGTGCAGGCGTGTTAGCATCCTAGGTTTTGGGCAGGCTGCTTGACGTTGGCCCATAGACTATCCTCTAATTTGTTCTTTATGGGCCCGCCGTAGTGAAAGATTTGCAGATCATAAGAGCGTCGCGCTCTGCTCGGACGGACAGACTGTCCCTACACAATCCTGGGTGAAGGAGTAATTCCGTGAAAGTTTACGAAGGCGCAAATATCCGCAATGTAGCCGTGGTAGGGCACGGTCATGCGGGAAAAACCTCTTTGGTGTCAGCCATGCTCTCCACCTCCGGCGCAACCCCGCGCCTGGGCCGCGTCGACGACGGTTCCGCCACCACCGATTGGGACGACGAAGAAATCGCCCGCAAGATGTCGATCTCCGCCGGCTTGGCTTATGTCGAGTGGGGCAAAACCAAAATCAACATTGTCGACACGCCCGGCTTCAACATGTTCGTCCACGAAGCCAAGATGGTGCTGCCCGTGGTCGACGCGGCCATCGTCGTGGTGGACGGCGTCGCCGGAGTTGAAGTCGTCACCCAGCGCGTCTGGAACTATTGCGAAGAATACAAGACCCCAAGATTAATCGTTGTCAGCCGCATGGATCGTGAGCGCGCCGACGCCGAACGTGTCCTCGAATCGCTCACCAGCGCATTCGGACGCGCTGTAATTCCCTTGGAGCTGCCCATCGGCAAGGAGAAGAATTTCACCGGAGTGGTCGACCTGGTTCAGATGAAGGCGTACACCTACGAACTCGGCGGAAACGGTAAGGGCAAAGAAACCGAAATTCCCGCCAATCTGAAAGACCAGGCCCAGGAAGCCCACGAAAAGCTGGTCGAACTGATCGCCGAAGGCGACGACAAGCTGATGGAAGAATTCTTCGAAAAAGGAACCATCCCCGTAGAAGATCTGATTCCCGCCTTGCACAACGCCATCCGCGAAGACAAAATATTCCCAGTAATCTTCGGCTCCGGCCTGGGCAACGTCGGCGCCGACCGGGTAATGGACTTCATCGTGGACTACACGCCCGCACCCTCCGAACATGAGTGGGTGCAAGGAGAAGCCGCGGCCTCAGGAAACGGCGAGCCGCCAAAACGCCACGAGACCGATACAGAGCCAGTCTCGCTCTACGTCTTCAAAACAATTTCAGACGCTTTCGCCGGCCGGATTTCCTACTTCAAAGTATTTTCCGGCGTCCTGAAGAACGACGCCACGGTGCAGAATTTCACCCGCAACACGCAAGAGAAACTAGCACACATATCGATCATGCAGGGCAAGACCGCCGTCCCCGTGACTGAGTTGCACGCAGGAGACATCGGAGCCGTCTCCAAACTGAAAGACACGCTCACCGGAGACACGTTAGGTGACAAGAGCGCACCCATTCAATATCCAAGAGTTCATCTGCCCGAGCCGGCCATCACCTTCGCCATCGAACCCAAGAGCCGCGCCGACGAAGACAAGCTTGGCCCCGGCATCCACAAACTCATGGAAGAAGATGCCATGCTGCGCTTCTTCCGCGATCCCCAGACTAAGGAATTCCTGATCGCTGGAACCGGCCAGCAGCACATCGAAGTGGTTGTCGCCAAGATGAAGAAGCGCTATCACACGGAAGTAATCCTGAAAGCGCCCAAGGTCCCATACCGCGAAACCATCCGCGGGAAAGCCGACGTCCAAGGCCGCCACAAAAAACAAACCGGCGGACACGGCCAGTACGGCGATTGCAAAATCAAGATGGAACCGCTACCCCGAGGCGGCGAGTTCGAGTTCGTCAACGACATCTTCGGCGGCGCAATCCCCAAGAACTATATCCCTGCCATCGAAAAAGGAATCAAAGACGCAGCATCGCGCGGCTATCTAGCCGGATTTCCCGTGGTCGATTTCCGCGTGATCCTCTACGATGGCTCGTATCACGATGTAGATTCAAACGACATGTCCTTCCAGATGGCGGGCCGCATCGCCTTCAAGAAAGCCATGGAGCAAGCCAAGCCCACGCTGCTGGAACCGGTAATGGCAGCCGAAATCACCGTCCCAGACGAATTCGCCGGCAGCATCATGGGCGACCTCAACAGCCGCCGCGGCCGCATCCAGGGCATGGACAACAAAGGTGGCAACACCGTCGTCAAGGCCGAAGTCCCCATGTCCGAAATGCTGACCTATGGCGTCGACCTAACCTCGATGACCCAGGGCCGCGGAAGCTTCAACATGGAAATGCACCACTACGACGCGGTGCCCGGCCTGCTACAGGAAAAGATCATCGAAAAGGCAAAAGCGGCGCGCGGGGATGTGAAGGAAGAAGAAGAATAAGGTCGTCAAATTCCCGAGGGTTCAAAGATGAAACTAATTCCAATTCTGATCTGCTCTCTCATCGCCCTGGCGCGTCTTGCCCATGCCGCAACCGAGACGCAAACTTTTCCTACATCAGCCGGCGCGGTCAAGATCACCCCGCTGAACCACGCCAGCACTTTGATCGAGGCCGAAGGAAAGACCATCTATCTGGACCCGGTGAAGCCCGTGAAGTTCTCGGGATTGCCAAAAGCCGACCTGATTCTGATTACCGACATTCACGGCGATCACATGGATCCCGATTCGATCAAGGAAATCACCAAGCCAGAAACCGAAATTCTAGCGCCCCCCGCCGTAGTTCAAACTGTCACCACCGCTAAACCCATTGCTAATGGAGAAACCAAAACCTGGCAAGCCTGGACCATCGATGCCATCCCCGCCTACAACCTGAAGCGCGGCCCGGAACCGGGCAAACTCTATCACGATAAGGGACGCGGCAACGGCTACGTCCTAACCTACGGCGCAAAGCGCTTCTATTTCTCCGGCGACACTGAAGGCGTTCCCGAGATGCGCGCCCTCAAGAACATCGACGTGGCCTTCGTGTGCATGAATCTGCCCTACACCATGCCGCCCGACGAAGCCGCCGACGCGGTCAAAGGCTTTCACCCGAAGATTGTGATCCCCTATCACTACCGCGGATCGAATCTCAAAGTATTTCAAAAAGCATTGGAAGGCACCGGCATCGAAGTCCGCTTGCTGAACTGGTATCCCGAGCAATAGACCCTGCTCACAAACTGAGCGCGTTAGGAGAGTTTCAGGCCCACGGCTTTGGCCAATTTCGCCTGCCGCTCATCGAAGGTCCAAAAGCGTCTCGCCTTCAATTCAAGAGCCGAAGCCACGTGCAGGCTGTCGAGCGTGCGCATGCCGAGGCGTGGTCCGTAACGGCGGGCGAGGTCGGCGCAAACAATAAAGGCATTTTCAGGTATCGCAACTTCGAGCCAGAGACCGGCGGCACGGTCGGCCTGGAACTCACCAGTCACACGTTCGGCTTCCGATAAGGGCATGCTGCCTCGGAAAACATGTTGAGCAATCGCGTGTGCCCATTCGGCGAGATGAAGAGGAGTAAGCAGAAGCCGATCCCCGGAACTCAGCAGTTCATCGACCGCCTGTGAGTGGTTGTCTTGCACGTAAAGCGAGACGCACACACTGGTGTCCGCGTAAACCGTCAATAGCGTCCACGCTCCTCAATGACAATGTCGGCGCCCGGCAAGATCCGGTCTCCGAATATTTTCTTGCGGCGGGCGGCGAAGTCGGGCCATTTCACCGGTTTCTCCTCCTTCGGCTTCTCGGGAACAATGCGGGCGATGACGCGGTCCCGATCCCGCAGTTCCACCGTTTTCCCCGCCCGCAGCCAGCTCTTGAGCCGCTTGGTGTCGCGAAGCCCGCGCATGTTCAAAGAATGCATATCCGCAATGTGACACACAATGTGTCACAGCGTCAAGATACCGCTAGGGACAGAATCGGCCTTCGTGCGCTCAGACGTTCGTGGTAACATCCGGCAAGTGGCTACGCTCAGAAACATCCCCAAGTTTCCTGAAGACCGCGAGCGCATAGTCTCAGCCGCACCTGTCGAGGACGACTCTTCCTTCGAGCTGAAGCTCCGCCCCCAGCGTCTAGCCGAGTTCATCGGACAATCCAAAGTCAAAGAAAACCTGGCCGTAGCCATCGAAGCCACCCGCTCGCGCGGCGAAGCCCTCGATCACGTCCTGCTCTACGGTCCACCAGGCCTGGGCAAAACGACGCTAGCAACGATCATCGCCAACGAACTGGCCGTCCCCTTTCAGCAAACCTCAGGCCCCACGCTGCAAATCAAGGGAGACCTGACCGCAATCCTCACGAATGTTCGCAATAAGCAAGTTCTGTTCATCGACGAAGTCCACCGTCTGCAACCAACGCTCGAGGAACTCCTATACTCCGCACTCGAAGACTACAAACTCGACATCATCATCGGCCAAGGCCCCGCAGCCCGCACCCACACCATGGACGTGCAACCCTTCACCTTCATCGGCGCAACCACGCGCGCCGGCCTGCTCTCGTCGCCCCTGCGATCGCGATTCGGCATCGTCCTTCGCCTCGAGTTTTACAGTCACGAAGATCTGCGCATCATCGTCGAACGCTCCGCCGAAATTCTTGGCGTAGAAATCGACAAGCCAGGAGCCCTCGAGATCGCCAGCCGTTCCCGCGGCACTCCAAGAATTGCGAACCGCCTGCTGCGCCGCGTCCGCGACTACGCCCAGGTTCGAAGCGCCGGCAAGATCGACCTGCCCACGGCTCAAGCGGCGTTACAAATGCTCGAAGTAGATCGCTACGGCTTCGACGAAGTTGATCGCAAGCTGCTCCTGATCATCATCGAGAAATATCAGGGAGGCCCGGTTGGCCTGAACACCCTGGCAGCAGCATTGGCAGAAGAGCCCGACGCCATCGAAGAAATCTACGAACCCTTCTTAATCCAAATCGGCTTCCTCAACCGCACCCCCCGCGGACGCGTAGCCACCCAACTAGCCTACGACCATTTCAAAATCACCCCAAACCGAAAGCAAAGCTCTCTGTTCTAGAAAATAATGTAGACGCGGGCGTCCATGCCCCCGCAGCGTCAACAGGGAATTAACAGGAAACCAAAAGTAGCCTCTCTCAACAGCTCCGAAGCGGCGAAAGACTGCGGCCCACGGCGTAAGCCGTGGGAAAAAAGAATGAAACGAACCAGCCCCAGCGGAGGCGAAAGATTGGAAGACGACCGCAATCCGCATAGAGCTACAATGTCACTGCATGATTGCCCATCTCCGCGGACGACTTCTCGCCAAGCATCCCAATCAAGTCATCCTTGAAACCGGCGGCGTCGGCTACGACGTCACCATCACCATCCCCACATTTTCCGATCTACCCAACCCCGGCAGCGAAGTCGCCCTGCACATCCACACCCACGTCCGCGAAGATCAAATCGCCCTCTACGGATTCCTAAGACCCGCCGAGAAAACACTCTTCGAAAAACTAATCATCGTAAGCGGCATCGGCCCAAAGCTTGCCATCACCATCCTAAGCGGCATGCCCGCAGATGAAATGGTAGGAGCCATCCGCGGCAACGACATCGCCCGCCTCACGCGAATCCCGGGCATCGGCAAAAAAACTGCCGAGCGCATGGTTCTCGAACTCCGTGACAAGCTCCCACCCTCACAAACAGGAGAAGCCCCCGCCCCGTCTGTCATGAGCACCACAGAAGAAGACGTTCTCTCCGCGTTAGTAAACCTGGGCTACCAGCGACCAGCCGCTGAACGCGCCCTCGCGTCAGCAGCTAAGAATGGCAAGGACAATTCCTTCGAAGCCATGTTTCGGAACACGTTGGCCGCCCTAGCCAAATGATATAAAGCGAGTGTTCAATTCAGTGCCGCCAGAAAAAGCGCAACGAGATACGCGTCAGGGAAAGCCACGAAGCGGCGTAAGAATACAGCCCACCTAGTAAAAGGCGGCTCAAAACACCACGATTCACGCAGGTTTTGGGAAGGGCCCGACTTCAGTCGGGCCATTGAGCCGTTGAACATGTGTCCGCGCTTTCGCGCCTGAGGTGAACTTTTCGCGTCCTCGCCGAGTTTTTCCGCAGCCTCGTAAAGCCGTGGCAACAAAGCATGGAAGGTTTAAGCCCCGCGGGGCGAAAGACCGGCGGGCAGCCGGATGCCCCTCCCTCACCGCTTGCGAAACACCTCAAAAATCAAATTAAACAATTGCACCAAGGTGATCCCGATGGTCACATACACCGCAATCTCCAACCGCCGTCCCGCCTCTTTCGTCCCCGCCAGCATATCGATCACTTCCTTCGTGCTCTCGTGCAAGGTCTCAGCCAGTTGCTCGAAGTGTTGTGTAGACCCGCGCAATTTCTCCAGCACATGCGAGGTTGCCGAAAGCGCCGCCGCGATCTGCTCCCCATTGCGAATATCCAGCTCGATCTTACAAGCCGACCACCACGGACTTCCCGGCGGATTGTCATACATCCGCTGCCGAATCTCCTCATAAGATCGGCTGCGCAGCAACTGCACCAGCGCATGAACCTTATCCGCTCCAACCGAGGGCGTTTCCTCAATACTGACCGCCATAATTCGCGAGTGTAGCAGCCCTGCCCCAACCCGCTGAAATACCCGAAGGACATCTCCATTTGTGCCGTTGGACCTAACCTCCCTCAGTTACCCCCCAACCCCTGGGGACTGTCCCGTCCCAACAGGCAACTCAGCAACCCTCTCCACAATCTAAATCGCCGCCTCTGGACCGGCTTCGCGAACGGATACGCGGCAAGCATTCTCTGGTAAGAAACAAAACTTTGGACGACGCCGTGAGGCGAGGCGTCGCCTGGTTTAGCCGCGAAGTGGCGTGAGATTGCAGCCACGGCGCAAGCCGCAGGGAAAGTGCGAGCCGGGCAAGCTCCTGCGGGACGAAGCCAGCTCTCATGCACACGCAACTAGGAACGTCCAACCGGCCCGGCCAGCAGATGGAGGCCGCAATGCCATCGCACTCCGTGACTGCCAGTCCCCGCACCCGCCTCGTATTGCTGAACAAAATTAGGAGAATCCAGTGACCAGATCCTCCGCAAACTTCGGAACCGTATTCAAAATAGATCCCTCCAACAAAGAAACTATCCTGCACAGCTTCACCAAGGCCAGCCAGGGCAAGCTACCCGAAGCCGCCCTGCTCCTCGACAAAACCGGAAACCTCTACGGCACCACCTACGACGGAGGCTCCCGCCGCTCCAACGCCGGAATTATCTTTAAACTGACCCCATGATGACGGAAGACGGAGCCTCACCTCCTGGGCCCCGTGTCATCCTGAGGCAGCGGAGTCCTCGGCCTTCTGGCCGAGGACTCCCAACCAAGGATCTCTGCAACTCGCCAGCGCCGATGGAATACTCAAGAGTTCACCAACCCTCCAGATATCGCCTCGATCTCTCAGCATTCTCTCCGAGTCCTCGGCCCCTCTGCGATTTAGGCACCAAACCCGGGGGACAGTTCCACTGCAGTCTAAGCGCACAATGTCAGCACCAGCTCGAAGGAAGATTGCGGCGGCTTAGCGGGCAAGGTGGGCGAAGACGAGACAGGAGAAAGCCGCGTAGCCAAGGCTGCGAGTCTCCCACTCGTAACCAACGCGTGTTCCTAACGTGACCTTCTCACATAGACCAACTCACGGTAGATTGTAATTGAGCACGCCTCGGGGGAGGGTTGTTCGACTTAACGTCCCAGGGACTTGTATAGTCTGGGACGTTTTGTTTTGCGCATCTGCGAGCAGGACGATCTTGTCGGCTCCTGTTTAAAGGCTGAAGTCGGGGTGAAGGGCTTTCAAGTCAGGGGCGTTTGGAAGCGCCTTGGTCCGCACCGTCACCATCGGGCAGGCCGAAAGCATAGACGCTGAAGTCGGTCGAGCCGACGTAAACCACTCCGTTTGCCACGGCGGGCGAGGAAGGCACCTGATTCCCGGTGGTGTAGCTCCACAGCTTGACGCCGGTGCTGGCGTTGAGCGCGTACACGTTAAAGTCCGCCGATCCGACGTAAACCACTCCGTTCGCCACGGCGGGCGAGGATTCCACGCTGTTGCCTGTGGCGTAGCTCCACAGCTTTGTGCCGGTGCTGGCCTGCAGCGCGTACACGTTGCCGTCGACTGAGCCGAAGTAAACCATCCCATTCACAACTGCTGGCGACGAAACCACGAAGTAGCCGGTGGTGAAACTCCAGAGCTTGCTGCCGGTGCTGGCGTTCAACGCGTAGAGATTGTGGTCGTTCGAGCTGGCATACACTACCCCATCCGCCACGGCCAGCCCAGTTGCATAGTCGCCGGTGGCGAAACTCCACAGCTTGGCCCCGGTGCTGGCGTTCAACGCATAGACGTTATCGTCGTTCGAGCCGACGTACACGACTCCGTTCGCCACAACGGGAGTCGAATCCACATCGCCTCCGGTGGTGTAACTCCACAGCTTGGCGCCGGTGCTGGCATTCAGCGCATACAGGTTGTGGTCTAACGAGCCAACATACACTACCCCCTCCGCCACTGTGGGCGAAGAATCGATTTCGCTACCTGTGGCATAGCTCCACAACTTAGTGCCGGTACTGGCATTCAGCGCGTACAGGTTGTAGTCGTAGGAGCCGAAATACACCAACCCATTCGCGACAGCGGGTGAGGAATACACGAAAGAGCCGGTGGTGTACCTCCACGCTTCACTGCCGGTGCTGGCATTCAGGGCGTACACGCGGCTGTCGGCCGAACTAACATAAACCAAGCCATTTGCTACTGCGGGCGCCGAGATCACGAAGTGGCCGGTAGCGTAGCTCCACTTCAATCCAAGGTTTCTAGCAGTTTTCGGGTTCAGCACATTTTCAAAGGGATTGAGGCGCGTCATGTCCTCACGGTGAAGCTGCCTCCAATCGGTCTGCACCAAAAATGGCTCATGAGCGCGTTTACCATTATCCCGCTCAAGAGCCTCCACGCGATGCTCGCCTGGACGCGCATTGCGAGGGGCATGGATTCTCGCGTCCTTAAATTCGCCTTGCCCGTCGGTGACGACCAGCACCTCGTCCTTAGCACCGAAGAAAATATCCACCTTCGCGTTCGGCGCGAAGCCGCTGCCCGAGACCCGAATCCCTATGGTCGGCGGTCCGGTTTTGCGGGACAGAGTGATGGAGGGAGCGGCAATGGCCATTGTGGAGAGAAATAGACACGCGATGAACAGACAGGCGAAGAACGTGATCGGCTGAGAGCCCATCCGAGCGTTGAACATTGTCCCTCCTAGTTCAAGCCGCGAATGGAGTCGTCGCACCGGGGAAGAGCGCACTTGAAACTGCGCACCATTGTTATCCGCCTGTCGCTGGCTGTCAATGCGCAAGTAATTGCGTTCTGCCGTAGAACCGCGCTCTTAGGATGGACAATCTCACACGCCAACTTCAACGAGCGCGAGCCAGCGCCATGGTCCGCACGCAATCGGCATTGTCACCGATGATGACGAGAGAGATGAAGAGTGGTGATGTTGGTAGCGCTAGTCTACTGGACGTTAAACGCCAGCGGCTCGGGCCTTGGCCCACGACGTCGGCGTCTCGGCTGTCTGGCTAAAGTAGACCCGGTAACAACGGTACATGAGCAGCATCACCGGCAGCATAGTCAAGGGCACCTGCCAGCCGATAAGCTGGCTCATGGCTGTGATAATCGAAGTCACCCCGGTGCAGGCTACGTAATACGGGAATGAAAGATGGAGGATGCTCGACCAGATGCGCAGCAGATGAGAACCTTCGGTAAGCGAAATGATCGTAGCTACCGGAAGGGTGTTGACCAGGAAAAACATGCTGCATGCAGCCACTAGCGGCAGAGAAGCAATCCGGTGCGTGGCGCTGACCAGCCAATCGCTGTGTAACAGCATGGCAGTCACGCCCGCGGCCAGAACCATAGTTGCGACGTTGAACAGCATCTTCACCGGCTGGAATTTTCCACCTGATTTCGGCATGCACTGCACTCCGGCCGAAACCAGTGCCACCGCCACCGCTTCAAAGAGGCTTAGTTGCGCCGCTGCTATCAGCATGAACGGCAGATTGACCGACATATTGCCATCCATACCCGGCAGCTTCACTCTCATGCGCGAAGCCACGGCGGAAATCACCAGCAACGAAAGAAACTGGTAATGGTGCGGGGTGCTAAGCTTCAGCGCGCTGCCCGCTAGCATCGCGAACCCGCTCACCGCAATCATGAATATGAAGGCCGTTGCGAGCCGTGAGCTTTTCATTTGTGCAATCTCCGTCCCAGGTTGATTCGTCACGGTTTTACTCCTCCCCCTGGATTGCGATCAAAGCAGATTCGTTAGTGCTTTGGGTTGAAGTTCCCCAGACTACTGAGGTGCCCCAGACCACGCTGTAGCCGGAGTCGGTGTCGGAACCCCAGCAGACCGAAGATCCCCACAGGACCGATTGACCGCTCACGTTCGTGCCCCAGATCACCGAGTTTCCCCACACCGCGGAAGTACCCCAAAGCACTGAGTTGCCCCAAACCACTGAAGAGCCAGTGACCAGGTAGACGTTTCCGCCCGAATCCACCGCAACAGCCGGGGACATCGCACTCCCCGCTGCCGCCGGAGCGAGGTCGGTGCTCGACAACGCTGCCTGAACGTCAAGGTATCCCGCACCGACTGTGAAGATGTCGTACTGGCTGGTGTATGTAGCACCCGTCGTAGGATCAGTCGCCGTGCTGGACTGTGGGAACGCCTTATATGCGGTCTTCATCAACCGCGCTTTCACCTGATCGGGCGTAAGCGCAGGTTTTTGTTGCAGCATGAGGGCCACGGTCCCGCTCACCATCGGAGCGGCCATACTGGTGCCACTGAGACTGTAATACGTCGAAGACTGGGTACTGTTGCCGTTGTGTTGGTATAGCGAATAAGGAATGTCGTTGCCCGGGTACAGGTTCGGCAGGGTGAGCCCGGCCTTATACAGCGAGATTATGCGGTTGCCGGGTGCCACCAGGTCGGGCTTTACGAGGTGGTTATAGAGTGTCGGCCCTTTGGAACTGTAGCTCGCGATTTGGTCGTCAGCCCGGCTCGGAGTGCCCATCGTCTTCATCGCTCCAACCGTGATTACGTATGGATCATTGCCGGGAGCGGTGATCGTGCCATACCCGTCCGTGTTCGCCGAGTTGTTGCGGCCCTCATTGCCAGCTGCAACCACCACAACGATGCCGGCCTTCCACGCCGACTCGACCGCCTGGCACAGCGGGTCGAGCGTATAGCTTTCATACACCGGTCGACCCAGGGACAAGTTGATGACCCGGATGTTGTACATCGCCTTTAGATTGATGGCTCGATTGATGGCTGCGATGACTTTGCTGTCAGAGCCATTTCCGTTCTGATCGAGCACCCGCAGGTTTACAAGGTTGGCGTTCGGCGCAATCCCTTCGAATTTATAAAAGTAATTCGGGCCGCTGGAGTTCTTTCCGTTCCCGCCCACGATACCGGCAACATGGCTGCCATGACCGTAAGTATCGACCGCGCTGACGCCAGTCACAAAATCCTGGCCATAAACCACACGGTAGCCCTTTGAGTTATGTAGATCGGGTACATCAATGATGCCGCTATCGATCACCGCCACACCGATTCCGGTGCCATCGTAGCCCAACTGCCAGCCATTCTGGGCGTTCACCGCGGCGTCATAGTAGTCGAGCGTTATGGAAGGAGTGACCGTTCCCCGCACCGGGCGGTCGGGCGAGATGTAGGCCACGTCCGGCTCATTCGCCAAGGCTGCCAGAGAACCGGCTTTTATCGTAAATGCACCCCCTTTGATCAGGGGCAAGTTCTCCCGTAGCGAGCCACCCTTCGCCACAACTCTCTTGAAATGTTTCTGGGTGGGCGGAACGCGGTACTGGACGATGACGTTAACCCACTGCGCCGAGGGCACGCGCTGCAAATCCTTGGAAACTTTCTTCGGCTGGGCCCATACTAAATTCGCAGCCAGAATCAGACTGCACAACGCCGTGTAACGAGATCGCGGGATTGCCTTGATTATGCCGTGCATGTCTTTCATGGCTCCTTCCGGCTACCCGCGAATCTCGGTGCACCCCGATCACCAAGGCGCTAAAGATTTTAAGTCGTTGCAGTTACAAGCACTTACCATGCAGCGGCGAGAACACCATCGCGACAGCGTGTCGCGGTCGGTGGGCGCGGCGGAGCCAAATTGGCCCATTGGCCTGGTCAAGCCGCTCTGCGTGTAGTGCTCCGCTTCCGTACCAGGATGCGCTAAACCGCTAGCGGCATTGTGCGACCCGTGACTTCGCGGAAGATGCGCTCGATAGGAGTTTCGCAGGAAGGTTTGCGGGACATACGAACCTCACAGGCACACTCTGCTTATTCGGAGGCGGTCTTATTTGGAAGCCACCTGCTGTGCGCGGACATCATCCAGCTTTAGCCCGATCGGGTTTACTGGACGGACAATGGGCATCGAAGCTACTGTCCCCCAGTCCTCAATCTGCTCTGAGATTACGGTCAGCACCCAGAGAATGCAGCCACCGGCAAACGCGATCAGCAAACCGATGGAAGCGATCAGCATTACTGCGCCCAGTATGACGTTTCCTTCCGGGCTTCCCAGGTTCTTCAAGGCATCGTGGAGCGCAATGAAGCCGAACGCCAGGGCGACGGCCATTATGACGCCAGCAAGAACCTTGGACACAGCCGTCATGTAAGATCATTCCCTCACTTGATATAGCGAGAATTGACTTCTAAAACTGCCATACTCTCTCGGCCTCTTCAGCGACTGCCTCCGTGCGTGAAAAAGGCCGGAAGGGGGAGCTTCCGGCCAAGACAGGAGCCAAAAGGCGGTCGTCAGGGTCCGAATGTCGAACCCTCCGGCTCGACGCTAACCCATGACCGCCAAGGTTCACCACACGAACCCTGGTTCGAAATTAGCGCACGCTTCAGGTGCTGACAATACTGTGCGTACGGTATCGAACAGTTGCTGACCGCGTACTAGCTTGCCTTTTAAGCCGGGTTCTCACTCACCGATTTGGGAGCGTTTGCCACACACTGATCTTTCGCTCCCAACAATCGTCCGATCTCCGCAGTTAAAGCCATCAGCTTTCTAGTATCGATCCTTCTGGTCCCCTCAGCCTGAGTCGTGTTCGGAGGCGGCATATTCTCAGCAGATCGCCGCTGTGGACGGATCTCACCGAGACAATCGGGGGGACAGACGGGTGGAGTGGACCCCAAAACTGAGACATGAAAAATGGGTACAGTTCTCGAGAGGAGAACGCATGTCGCGGGAAGATGGGAAGCAGGCTGAGTACACGATGGAGGTGAAGTTAGCAGCG